>Ga0116227_10003138_pt1 | contig 37026 bp, 22 predicted proteins | sample S1TSphgellanicum_FD_89693 | JGI IMG/M metagenome (GOLD analysis project Ga0116227, IMG submission 89693) | Host-associated microbial communities from peat moss isolated from Minnesota, USA - S1T2_Fb - Sphagnum magellanicum MG | ecosystem: Host-associated > Plants > Peat moss > Unclassified...
GCACGCACAACCCACCCCCCCCCCACAATATACTAGCGTCTGGGACCGAGGGGCCGGAAACAACTCGAAAGCGGGCCCCCCCCCCCCCCACAGCGCGCGGTGTGGGGTGGTGGGGGGGGGGGGGGGGGGGGGGGGGGGGTTACAACAAACTTTAGGATCATTTTGTCAATTTTTATTCATGAAAATCAAAAAATTATATTGTTTGATTGTGAACAATATTTGTGAGTATTTGTGAGTATGCTTATTAAAGAAAATTTTTTTTCAGTTTTATGAATTTGTGATCCTACAATACCTAAAATTTGACATGCCAAAAAACCTATAATAGGAAACATGGTTTCATGCTTTCCTCACCTTTCAAAAGATGTTTGATTTTTCTTGGATTCATTTGGCAATGTTTAAAAATCAAACATCTCTTTAATGATAAGGTTTTTTTGTTGGTTCAATTGTGCTAACAATCTATTGAAAAATGTTTAGATTGAAATTCTCATAAATAGTTTGCTCTACATATCCAACTTTAGATCTTGACATTGGATGCAAATGATGATACCACTTTAAAAGCATAAGATATAAAACACACCTATGATGTTTTTCAATGATACACACTTTTTGTTTCAACTGATTAAAAAAATAAAATTAGGCAAAGGTTTTTAAATTTAGGATCTAACAACAGTATTGTGAAGTTTTTTTTTCATATCTTTTTTTAAAAGAAATGAGAGACTCCAAAACATCACACATTTCCCTTTTGATGTTTGAAACAAACAAAATCAACTTATAAAAACTTTAAAATCATCATTAATCAAATTGACTTGAGTAATGGGTTTGTAATTTTTTCTTTAAAGCTTAAACACATAAATAATGACAAATTGTAATCCATTGGAAAGCAACTAATAACCATTAAATTGATTCAAACACAAGCACAAACATGTGAAAGAGAATCCACAATTATTTTTAAAATGTGCCCAAGTAAGAAGAGGTGACACTTTGCCACTAATTCTAATAGTATTATGTTTATTGTCACAAAGGATAAAAACATGTTTAAATTGCAGAACCTCTTGGGTATGTGTGAGGTGAAATTGAACATGAACCCCCATTGCAATGAAACCCATGATTGAAGATTTTACACAAAGACTTGCACCAATTTTTAAAGTTTTTTTAATTTCCTATGATATTGCTAAGTATCCTTTGGGTATCACAAGAAAAACATAAAAAATAAAATAAAATTGGAAGGCATTTCAAAAAATGGAACACTTGCCATAATGGGCATTTGGATTTTCAAAATGCCCTCATGAACAATGAAAGAAAAAGGTGCTCTATAAGATGTTCTATAAGTCTTTATGATTCCACGGTCACTTAGTGAAAGCCCTAATCATGTTTTTGCTTCTTGTTATTATGTTTGGGCAATTGTTGGAGTTAAATTTTGCTCATTGTTAATCAATGTTTTTTTAAAAAAAGTTTTGTTACTCTTTTTACCTGAAGAAATGGGAATTTTTATTCTCTAGTGTAAATGTTTGGCTAATTTTACTAGCTTTTGAAAAAAAATTTGCCAAATCTTCAATATCTCAAAAATGTGAGGGCAAAAAAAACCTTATTTTGAGGAGTGATTTTTTTCTAACAAAAAAGGGGAATATTTTAGAGTTTCTACCATAAATCCAACTTTTTTTCAATTTTTGGAAAAAAAATGCCAATTTTTATAACACAAAATTTCCAAACAAATTTTTAAAAACCATTTTGTGAGTGTTGAACATAATGTTGGGGCATTAAGTTATATAAGGCCCCATTTGGGAATATCAGGTACAAGAAAAGGCATGCTCCTCAAGGCTTTCTTTAGGGAAGTAAGTCAAAGGGTGTAGGCTCGAAAATTAAAGGAGACCTTAAAAATTAGTAGGTCTTCAAGGTTTTTTTTATCGTTTTTTAATTTTAATTTTTGTAATGTTTTAATTCACATGAATGTTCTTGTGGGTTTCCTTCTCCACATGAATGTTCACTAATATATATATATTCTTATCACACAACATTTTAATCTAATTTACCATGACCATGGCAAAAGCATCTTCCATAGATGGAACCTTTTATCCTTGCAAAATCCCACTCCCTTGGATTGATGAAAAATCTTCCATACAAGGAGTTGCTTTCAAATACAAAGGGAAAAAAATGTTGTAATGCTTTCTATGTAGGGTAAGGCTTTAAAGAGAAGAACATTTACCATAAGAAAGGCTAAAATGAACTAGTTCCCATCACTCCACCATGAAGGATGGATGATAAGTGGACACCTACTTTCCTAACTATCTACCTACATATAGGACCTATTTTTTTCAAAATAGGTCACCAAGGTGAAACTAGATCATTAACTACTCATCCAGAACTGAGTCATAACATTCATCCAATGGATAGGGCGCTAGTGGGTGTTTGTCCAATCTTGCCCAAACGAAGGGGTCAAATATGGGACAATAATCAAGTACCAATGGAAGTGTGCTGAAAATGGATAGATTTCAAAGCCCTTGGGGACAATGTTTTGGTCTCAAGTTTCAACCTTGATACCCAACATATAGATACCTTTGTCTTTGGTAAGCAAAAAAAGAAATAAGTATTGGAATACTATCCACCTCGCCCGGTTGGTAGAAAGGAGATTGTGAACTTTGTATTAGCTTCAACCCTTTGGTTTTTCATCACATTGTGGGTAGGCTCTTTTAAGCTCATTAGGAGATGTAAGGCCCTCCTCTTTAGGAATTTTTTGCGGAGTGGACATGAGTACACTACTAGGTTTCAAGTTACTTGGTAGTTTGATGATGATGATAAAATTTTTGTGGGATAAAAGCTTGTCCAAATTCTGGAACATTGGGTTGAAGAATTTTGAGAACCATAAACTTGGGTCTCACTTGGGTTTCTAACGAGGAATGGGTAGGGTTTCTTTTCTCATGAAGAGGATCCCCATCTAACTTGGGTCATGCAAGCTACCAATACACCTTAACACCAAATTGCCTTCTAATCTTTCAAACCATAGAGGTCCCTAAATGTCTCTTTGTGCACTCTTGGGAGTAATGCCTCCACATTCACTATGGAGCATTTTGGTGTGGTGATGATTTGGATTTTGCCAAAGTTGTGCAAATAGTGAAGTAAAAAAAGGAGGACTTTTCATTTGTTTTATGGCAAGCTTGACAATCTAAAATTTGACCTTTATTGGTGGGTGTGGAGGTTTGGCACCCCCTCTATGCATTATTTTGTGAAGGAGGACCGTAATCTATTGAGCCATAAGTTTTTTTTGTTCCAAAGCATCTTGGACAAGTAGTTTTTGCTCCTCCCTTCAACATTCAACATTCAACATTCAACATTCATTGTTGAACATTTGGCATAAGAGTACGGCAAGAAAGGATGTAAGCTTCATGGAGTCCATAATCCACAATACCATTACATTGAATTCATGAAGAGCCATAGCTAATCAAGAAATTGATAGTATCTATTAATTGTGTGATGCCAACATCCCTAAAACAATCATTCATTGTTTCTTTGAATGTCCAATGGCAAAAATTGCTCATGAGACAATAACTATTATCTTTTACATGTTGGCCCTCTCCCCTTGATCAAAGTAGGACGAAAACCTTGGACTTTCAACAATGCCTCTTCAATAAAAACTCCCAAGTGAATTCTACAAATTTACCCATGTGTGGATTCTACTAAAAGGAGTGGTGGTCTCGTGTATTTGAATTCAGAGAAATGAATAAATATTTAAAGGGACAAGTTCAAATCAAAGTCTCAAATGTTTGTTCTTTGACAAACTTATCACCTATGGATGCATGTAATGGGGAAAAATTATTTGTTTCATTAGGAGGGCTCACTTTGATATTGTTGAGTACTTGGATGAGTTTGATTGTTTTGAAATTTACATTACATTTTCTAAAAGTGTCTATGATAAAGAGAATCTTAAGATCAAATGGAATCATCAATTATTTCCTCACATTAATTTTCATCCTTAGTTGGTATTGTTTTTTGGGGGGTTTGGAGGATTCCCTTGTGGTAACTAAAGAGGAGTTTGCAGATTGTTTTGAGCATGGTTGTTAAAGTTGTTATGGTTAATAAAAACAAAGGTAGGTCTTGCCATATTTGACGTTTTTTACTCAAGGGGGCTAATGACAGGGAGTTGAACTTATTTTTTCATCAGTTTGGTATTTTGCAACAAATGAAATTGACATGTTACTTTGTTGCAATGGCACTTGGTCAAGATATTGGGTAGGCAATTTGTTGTGGTTTCTAAACCCTCCTCTCATAGGTCCTAAGAACATTGGACCTTCCATCATTTTAGTTTTTGGTGACAATCTTTTCAAGTTTGCATTAAGGCCATAATCATATGGATTCATGTCTAGTGTTGTGGGGCATGATGGCACCTAGAAGGCCAAAGGGTCCATCTTGATAATTTTATGAGTTAATAAAAAAACATTTAAAAGTATGAGGTTACACCTTACTGTTCCATTTGTGTTCGATGCAAAGGTGTTCCCTATATTGAAGTAAGTTCATGCTCCATTTTGTTCATTTTTCAAGATTTCTTTGGTAGCAATGAAATGCCTTCAAAGTCTCCATGCCCACCATAATTGTGAACTACCAACTGTAAAATAAAATCTAACCTATGTGGGACCTTTTTTTCTCATGTTCACATTTCTAACAACAAGTATGCTAAAGATACTTGTTTAAGGAATCTCCTATGGTATTATGATTACATGGGGTTTTTAATGCGGGTCCTTAGGGTTGCATGTCTGCGGTTACTTGGTTGTGTGGCCTTAAGTCCCCTATGATGATTTGATCCCAAGTATTTGACCATATGAAGTAAGCCTTTAAAGTCTTTCAACCTTTTAAACATACCCACACTTCTATCACTCAAGTATGCATTTCCAAAAAAAATGTTATGAATCTTTTGTTGCCCCAAATAAACATAACGTCTTACATTATCCTATATTTTAGAAGTAGAAGACCAATATGGCCTCTCCACGCTTTCACTAGTAGGCCTTCCACAATAATCAACCAAAAAATTGTTGATTTTTTTCTTGGGAGCCATGGATGTTACAAACTTGTGTATAATTTTGTCTTTTGGTTGAAACAAAACTCTGATTTTACTAATTTTATGTCTAATTTGAAAATAATAATCATGCTTCTAAATCCAACTTTGTATCCACTTTTGGTTAAATATTTGTAAAAGCCTATTGCTTTTAAAGATATTTGTTTCTCCCAATTCCACTCTTATGGATCAAACTTAAGGTCTTTTAGGAATTTACTCCCACAAAACTAGATCAATCGATCCTTGGTGAGCAGGATAAGAGGGTTCTAATCAACAAATGGCCTTGTGATTTTTTGTTTCCTTAAAATTTTGACTTGATTCAACCTCCATATAGGTATGTTTTACAAACTTTGGCCTATTTTAACACCTATTTTCAACTTATAACTTCATATGTTAATTGCATAAACAACATTACAAGGAATTTGTTAAAAAATGACTAAATTTATGATTTCTTTTAGTTGTAATTATCACATGTGACTTGCTACAAACCCTAGTTGATTTGAACAACTTGTATAAAATTCTAATCACAAAAGACAATACATGGCACCAAGTTGCAATGGTAGTTGCATGAAAATGCAACTTACATGAACTTTTCCATCCATCCAAACTAACTTACATGGCATCATCATTTTGCAACTGATTTTATGACTAAAATAATTATAGTATTGTTAATTTCATCAAATTCAACATGTACCATGTTGACACATATCATTACATAGGCTAGGTTGAAAAAGTTAATTTATGTTGTTAGGTAGGCCACTTATTGTGATTACTTAAGCTCACATTGTAAACACCTAATTTAAATTGGATGTGTAAGTATGGAATATTTGGTCAACATCCCACTATTGACCACAACCCATGTCATTGTGGGAATTAATCCTTGAACCCCAAGGATGAAGATCAACTCCTTTACTACCAAGCCACCCCACTTGTTGTACCAAAATTTGACCGCGTCTAATTTGATTAATGGTTTTTTGACTAACCATAAGATGGTCTTTTTTACTAGTCAAATCGAACCAAAAATTAGTTAGCCAAAAAAAATTAATTAAAAAAAGCCCAAATTTAAATAATAAAAATATAATTAATAAATAAATAGTAAGTACCTACCTACCCACCCACCCATGACCTACCTACCTATTTATCCACAACCCACTTAGCTATTATACATTTACATACATGTACAATATATATATATACATATTCCACATAATATATGTTGATAAGGGGGATTGAACTTTGGTTTCCTTGACTTTAAACCAATGTTTTGATCGTCAAAACCACCACACCATTTTGTAAAACAATATGATACCAAATGCATTTGATGTTTTTTTGAATTTCGATGAATTTTTTTATCAACATTTGACTTAATTCAATAAGTAGGTAAGTAGGTACTTAACTAGGTATATAAATAGGTACACATGCTTGCTTACCTATGGTTTTAAATGTACATACTTAGTTATGTAAAATATAAATAGGTATGTAAGTAGATATGTAGGTAGGTAGGTATGGTATATATAAGTATGTAGGTAAATACGTAGATAGCAAAGGAAATATTTAGATGTTAGGTAAGTAGAACGTAGGTAAAACATAGGTAGGTGTATGTTAAGTAAGTAGGTGGGTAGGTAGATTGGTAGGCATAACAAGTAGGCTATTTAACCAAATTAATATGACCAATTTGGCTATTTAGTATGGCCGATTTTATTAAACCATGGGCATCTTTTTGGACCACTTTAAAAAACTATTCTTTTTTACTAGATGTACAAGTTAACATTTAATTAAAATAATCAACCAAAAAAATCATGTGTCTTTCATGCCCCATGCCTTTAGTTAAAGCAAACATCCTTTTGATCAATGTGAACACTTTAGTCAAGTTGAACCTTTTCAAAAGCCATGATTTGTAGTAGTGCGTACTACACATTTAATGATTAGATCATTGAAAAAATTTAAAGGAAAAAATTAGACCATTAAATCTAGCAATTTCATTGGCCAACTCATTTTTTTCACATATAATTACATGTGCATTTACAATTAGGATTTATAATCATAAATCAAGTTGAAAAGATGCCACATAGTGTCTAATGGCCTATGAACCACCCTTTAAGTCACAAGATCAACTACATTTGAATCTATTTTGGGATGCCATTAAAAATGGATAATATAAATGTGTTTTCCATCTTCATTTTCATCCAAATTGACATTAGTTACAACTATAAGTTGCATATGCAATTGTAAGCCACTTTGTAGTTGTTTATGCAATTACATGTCATTTTTACCGAATGTGATGGAAGACAATTACATCTATAGTTGCAAAAATGCTTGATTTGGACACAAGTTGCAAACACATGGGTTGGAATGGATAGGATTCTTCGTAGTGCATTTTTATCTTTGAAATGTAATAATTGATAAATTGTTTTAAAGGCTAGTTAGGTTAAATGAATAACCATTCCCCCAATTAAAAATTAAATTGTGGCAAAAGGTTTTAGTTGTTGTGGTAGATGATGTCAATGATATTTTTAATTTACGGACCTCCCCATGTAGGTGATATTATCTTGTAAGCTTTTTCTGTGGCCTCCATTTGTTAAAATATTTGTTCAAATGTTGTTTTATTTTCATTAAACCTTTTAAATACCACCTTTTGAATATTGAATTTTTCACCTCTCCCCACTTAACCCCTTCCCTATTTGTGAAGAAATAATTTCCATATAAAGGTTCTTAATTATGAGAACCCACGTTGTTGGTGGGAGGCAATCCTAACCTTGCTTTAATGAACACCATGTAAAAATGATGGTTTGTAAAAATTAGGAGCCATTATTCCTTAGCTTGAGATTTGTCATAATCTAATGGGCTTTAGGCTATCATTGTTTGCCCATCAATGGGCTTTTGTTCCCCATTTTGAATCTTATGAATGACTCCCATGGGGTGCAATCATGGTTCTAATCCCTAGAATTAATGTTGCCAAAATAGCCTTATATTGTAATTAAAAGTCTAGGATGTTAAAGTGTTACCAAATGATTGAATAATCAAACAAAACATCTAGAAATCCTTCATCAAGTGGTGGTCAAACACTACCCAATTTTAGTAGTGCCTTCACCCATGCACTACACCATGCGTAAAGAGTAGCCTTGCATTTTGTTTTAAATTGTTTTTTTCATGAAACCTAGTGGGTATTTGTTGGATATTTTGGGAAAAAATGATGTCAAGCTTTATGAAAATGGAAGGCCCAAATGAATGAAACTTTCCATTTTTGAAAATTCCAACAAGATTTTACACTTTGCAAAGCATTGTTTAGATACATTACAGAAATCATAGGAGGTCTGTATGTCTTCACATGTGTGGCAAAACCCACTCATGAGGGCATTCCCAAAATAGAAGGTCTACAACAAGGTGGTAGCTAAATTTTGCTTCACATTTTGAAAATGTCCCCTATACGTGGGTTTTATTCATCATAAACACAAGTTGTGCTTAATCATGAACCCAAACCTACATAGATCACTTAGAAGAGGGAAGGTTGTTTGTTCTTACACCTAAACCTTAAAAGGACGAGATGGATCTTACACCTATGAAAATGCATAAGATCCTTCCACTTTCTTAGGAGGGATATACAAGGATATAAGGCCATGTTTTTTAGACTTATTGATAAATTTATTTGAATGTTTAAAGTACATGTGAAAAAGCCCTTCATGTAGGGTAGGGCCATGCAAGTTCTCACCCTTATGGACAAAGACTAGTAGGTAGCTGGTAGGTACATGTGAAACCCTTCATGTGATTAGTGGGGCCCCACATGTTCATGCCCTTGTGGATGAAGGTTAATAGGTACTTGTGAAAGTTATTCCTTTGGGGGACACTTAGTGTAAAGTTTGAAATCTACTTGTGTCAAATGACCATTTTTAGGGGGGGTATTAGATAATTGTCCAACTTGTTTTTCATCACCTTATTATTATTTAATTATTTAATATACATATTAAATCCACCATATATTAATTATAATCCATTATTTCAAATTATTACATAAATTATATTATAATTAAATTGATTATTTGAATAAAACGTACCCTATTTTTCAATTAATTAACTTATAATTTTTACCCAACAACTAATATATTGCACCATATATTTTTATTAATTATGTATTTTTTACTTTTTAAAACTAATGTCCTCCCCGGGGGCTACTCATTCTTCATGTGGATGTGTGGCTTCATAGGTTCTCATCCATATGGACAAAAAGACAATAAGTACCTATGAAGCCCTTGATGTGGATGTGAGGCCTCACAAGTTTTCTCCTTTGTGGATGAAGGGTGGTAGGTGTGTAGGTATTTCTGAAGGCCTTCATGTGGGTGTGAGGTGTCATAGGTTCTTGGCCCTTTTGTGGACAAGGGTAGTAGATGGGTAAACTAGCCGGTCATAGTACATTTAAAAACATAGAGGAACTTTGTGATTTGAGTAAACCTCATTTGCTTTTAAGGTCTAAAGATGAGTTGTAGAAGAGTTTTAAGCACACCTAGTGCGCTTTAGATAATTGGATTTGGACTAGAGATGCAAAAGATATGGCCTTTAGAAGTTCTTGGTATAATTGTTTAAAAAAGAAATCACCAAACATTTTTCCTAATTATGTTTGAGCAATTACAAATCCTATCATTGTACATCCTTGCACTAACACACATCACAAATCCACCCTATCACCAAATAATTTCAAGTTCAAACTAATCATGTTCCTTGAAAAAAATAAACATTTTTATTCAAGGGTTGAAATCAAAACCCTAAAAAGGGCAAAACATTGTTTGGTTATCAAACCTTGAAGGTTTGTTAAACCTTAAGTTAGTTGTTGTTATCACACACAACGTTGTTCCAAAACCTCCCTACCCCCTCCCCCTTCCTTTTCCTTTCCATGCATGGGTCAAATTTTCACAAACCCATTTCCCACTCACCTATCCAATTTTTTTCTAGCGTGCGAAGCTTTTATGGCTATGGTAGTTTCCCATCACAAGGCTTTTGTGGTCACTATCTATGGGCTGCCCTCTAGTGTTCCTAAAATTTGCTAAAGGTATAAATCAAGTTTCTAGATGTTTTAACTCCAGGTTGTTGTGTGTGCAAGTGTTGGTGCACATTGAGGCCTAGATTATTATTTCTTGTGTGTGCATTTGTGCAAGTGCTGGCATTAACATGGCCCCTCAAGAACAAGGTCTTTTTGTAATGTTGAATAATAGCTACTACTCTTCATCTTGTGCATTTTATTTCTCTTTTGTGCATGTTGGCTTGTGGCTCCTCTAGATTACTAGTGAACCTATGACTATTTTTTAAGATTCAAAGGAACTTGAACCTCCTTGGTTTGAGTTTCTTACTACTTTTCAACTCTTGCAACAACAACTATTATTCTTAACCATTGTTACTGCTAGGTTGTGGAAACTCATTTCTTGTTCCATTGTAAATGATCTTATGATCTTCCTCATGGTCTTCAAAGGAGTTCAAAGCTTTCTAGTTTGAACTTGTTAAGCATCTAGTTCGAGCTTCTTGTTGAACATCCTCAATTCTTGTAGCAGAAACTAATTTTTGATTCCATCGTTGTTTCCAGCTTATGGCAGTTCATATTCTTGCACCATTGTTACAAACCTCGTGACCTTTTAGTTGGTCTTCAAAGGAGTTTGAACTCCTTGGTTTGAAATCCTTGTTGCTCTTTAGTTCATGGTTCTCTTACATAATGATTTCTTATGTTATTATTACTCATCAGCTTATGGCCCTCCTATTGTTCTTATTCACCCATTGTTGATGTTCCTTAGTTCCCCATGATGTTTTTGTTCATCCTCTTTCCCTAGTTCGAACCTCTCGCAGCTACTACTACTCATCACATTCTTTGTTCATCTTTTCTCCTTGGTTTGAACCTTTTATAGTTGCTACCTCCTCATCATGTTTTTGTTTCATCGTCTCCTTGGTTCAAACCATTCACAACTATTACCCTTTTTAATTTTTTGTTTATCATTAGTAGTAGTTATTGTTCCCCCTAGTTGTTCAACCCAAGTAGCAACTCCTCTTAATTTCTTCTTCATCTTCTACTATAACTACTTTTTATCTTAATTATTCCACCCCAACAATAGTTGTTGCTCCTTTTAGTTGTTCCACCTTGGCAATTATTGTTCATTTTCTTTGTTATTCCACCCCAACATTAGTTCACCCTGGCAGTAGTTGCTCTTACTCCTAATTGTTCCACCTTAATAGTTGTTGTTTTTTTTTTAGTTATTCCACCCCAACATCAGTCCACCCTAACAATAGTTCTTCTTCTTCCTAATTGTTCTGCCTTAACAAAAGTTATTATTTCTTTTAAGTATTCCACCCCAGCATTAGTTACTCTTCTTGATATTTTATTCATCTTTAGCTATAGTTGCTCCTCCTATTAACTATTCCACCCCAATAATAATTATTCCTTTTGAGTTTTTGTTCATCCTCAACTATACTACACTCCTATTTTTAGTTATTCCACCCTAGGAACAACTACTCCTTTCGACTTCTTATTCATCTTTAGTTGTATATACTTTTCTTTTTAGCTATTCCACCCTAATAGTAGTTGCTCCTCTTGATGTTTTGTTCATCTTCAATTATAACTATTCCACCATAACAACAGTTGTTCCTCTCGATTTTTTGTTAATCCTTAACTGCAATTACTCTTCCTTTTAACTATTCCACCCCAATAACTATTGCTTAGACTCCTAACTTATTGTTCTTCCTTTTAGCTATTCCACCCCAACAACTATTATATCTCCTGACTTATCCTTCATCCTCAATTATAGTTGCTCATCCTCTTAGCTATTCCACCCCAGTAGCAGTTGGTCCTCTTAATTTATTGTTCATTTTTAGTTACAACTATTCCTCCTCTTAACTATTCCACCCCAATAGTAGTTGTTTTTCCTAACTTCTTATTCATCCTTAGCTACAACTACTCCTCCTTTTAGCTATTCCACCCCAATAGTAATTGTTCTTCCTCTTGATCCTTTTGTTCATTTTTTGCAACAATTACTACTCTTCTCAATACTTTTGTTCATGCTTAGTCTAACCCCCTATTGCTCATTATCACCTTGTTCTATTTCATTAAACATTAGAACCCCCCTACACATTCTAACTTCAATTATGTATTTGTGGTTGTTGCAGGGATGTTACAACTTCCCTTTTGGTTCACTGCTAAGCTTATTTCTATACTTGTTATTGAATCAAAATTCACACCCCTATATCCAAGAGGGTGAGCTTGTATACTCACATTGAAATTGTAGTGAAATCTATTTATTGCCTCTTTAACTAGTGAGGATGACCACATTATAATGAAATTGGCTTGTTGTTTTACAAGTTCCCTTTTAGTCAGTCTTTTAGTTGTAGTCAACACTATAAGTGTTTTTTTTGCTTGCTTTTATTATCTTTCTTTCCTTTTGTTTTTTATGATTTATTATGTTACCTTTCTATCTATTGCTTTTTGTTGCATAATCCTCAAATATTCTAAAGAAGTCATAATATTCCACTAATGGTTCTTTTCCATTGGTCTTTCTTGCAGGTAGATGTGACAATGACATCAAACTGTGACAACCATGTGCCAATGCGACTTGAGTTGAACTTTCAGGATTTTTGAGTTCTACAGCTTCATCGAATGAAGGTTATGCCAAAATTTCAACCATGTTCTTTGATTTTATTACAAATGCATGGTTAATGACTATAGGAATTCTAGGCATGTTCACATAATACCTATGTTGATATTTAAATAGACCAATAATTGTAACTTTTGTTGTTGAACCCATGTTGATGAACTTTTTTGCAGCTGTATGTTTTGTCCATTCTTGTTCACCATCCTCTTATTTTAATTCTTTTTTTCCCTAGCTTGATTTTGCAATGTGTACAAAGTACTAAGGCCAATTTTTGAATCCATGGCCTTAGGGTTAAATGGCCAAATTTTTGTACCTTTGAACCTTGACGCGATATTTTTTTAAATATATGCTAGGTCTACTACTTTGTCTACCCATTTTGTTAATGTTATCTTATTTGGTTTTGTGTCATTCTTCCTAATCATTGTTGTATTTCTTTCCTTTTTAAAAGTAGTCTTGAAAGGCTTGAAGCAAGCCACATCCAAGGGTTGAAGTGTAGAGATGTGTGTAGAGGTAGAGTAATCATATACAACCCAAACTTTTTAGCTTGTTTAATTGTCACAAGGGTGACATGGGATCCATGCCTGTTTAAAATGAGCAAATGCCTATTTGTTAGGGATATTCCACTTGGTATAGACCTTTGAATAAAAGACAATTCTTTTTTGAAAAGGAGAGTAGTCATCCATGCTTTTAATTGCATAAACATACAAGTTTTTGGTTTGTAGAGTTGTATGTAGTCATCACGTATCCTCTCTTCTAAATATGTAGAACCCTGGTAGTGTTGTTTTTGTTACATTAACTACTTAGTTAACATTCATCCACTCCTTGGATTTCGGGATAATGCTACACACTTGGTGTGAACCTTGTGCTGCAATAACCTTTTTTTTTTAATGTCTTCCTACTTAGATGCATGTTTTATCGGAATTCCAATTATGGTATCTAACATAATTGTGTTTGTTGAAAAGGAATTGTAAGTTTTGATAGAAGCTCTAACAAGATTGAATTGTCAACTCTTGTGCTTTACTAATATCTAGTCATTTAGCTTGACAAATGCCGAGCTCATGATGTTTCTTCTTGAACTAGTACCACCAAGGTCCTTGGTACCCCTCTTTGAAAAGGTGTTAGCATTGTTTGAGTTAATTCTACCACTTTCATTCTTACCTATTGTAGGTTAATTGATAGCCCAACTTCTTGCATGGACAAGACCCAAACAACCATAGCCTAATCTTCTTCTACTATTATCATGCCCACTAGTCTAGGTTTCCTAGATCTTGTTTTCCCATACAAATGATTATACAATGAAGTAAGATGTATGTTCCAATGCCTACTTGCTTTCATTAATGAAGTTGTGCCATTTTCAATTGCATCCATGGCCTCCTCCAATGCTTCATTAGACCATTTGCCTTTAGTGATTAGAGGATTGCATTTATTAACTTTTTAATGTTTTCTTGATGGTTCCTATCTAGAAAATGGTGGGAAATTCTCCTTGTTTTGGTTTGGTTAGTCTTGTAATCCATTTCGCCTCCTACAAGGCACATTGATCACCATGATCTAAATTCCCCTGGTCTCAACCTCTAGCATGTTGGGGGTGTGTTATTTAACTTTACAAGAGGTATAAACTTGAATTTTATGTATTTTGCCTAGCTTTTAAGGAAGTATGACAAGCTTGGGTATGTTTGAAATGCACATGTTTTTAATTATTGGGAAGAAGTTATCAATGCATATAATTGTTCAAAATCATCTTAAATTAATTCTGGTTTGTTGTTTTTGTACATGCGCTATGTGTGTATAACAAATTATGATTTCCTGGAGTCGGATAAAATTTGCCTCTCTTATGACTACCTAGATTGCATTTGAATTATAGAACTTTACACCTAGTGATGATATAATGTTTTTTTGAACTTTTGGTTGTCAAGCTAATTTATTGCAAGCTTTTCTAGTTGTCCTTTGACATCCACCCCTGAATCTTGAGTTTTTATATATTCTTCAATAGCACTAAGATTTGATCCTTGATGTTCAAATTATTATAAATATTTTTTGTCTACTTTACTATTTAAATTTTGTCGATTTTCTTGTAACTATTGTAGTTGTTTTTTGGCTACTTGTGCCCTCCTTGCTCTAGTTGATATGTTGAAACTTTTGTTTATGATCTAGAATTTTTTATAGTTCTTATGTTACTTTTTTTTGTTGGTCTAGCCCAAATGCTTTCAAAATGTTGATGAAAGATTTCAAACTATTTCTTTCACAATTTGGAAGTTCTAACATGTTAAAAGAGTTTTACTTGTGAATTTGAAATAGAGGATTGTGAATCCAAACCTTGCACCATAGCCTTGTGAATTTGGGCAAATTGTTTTTGGTTTGAATGGGATGTGTTTGCACTTGGGGGGAAATTGGAAATCCTTCCCTAATTAACGTGTAGTTATTCTTTCATTGGATTCTTGTAAACCTTAATCCTTGTTTATGGTTAATTGTGTGTTATTTAACATGACCTTTGCACCCCATCACCAAATCAGTTATGTTCATTTTAGTGTACATTCAATTGCCTATCACCAAACATTCATTCCCACCTTAAACTTGGGGTTGCTATAAAGTTGGACCATTTTTTTTCATGACCAAACATTAAAAGTAACCCTTGTGTTCCCCCCTTTGCATAATGAAAATCAACTCATGGCCCATCACTAAATTAGTCCTTTGTAAAATTATTCAAATTTTTTACAAATGTGCCCTCCTAAACTCCTAATATTGAACACAAAAATTTGATGGCCAATCACCAATATGAAAAACCTAGAACAATTTTTTTTCTCAACCAAGTGTTTGGTAATGGGCTAAAAGGACAACGCCCATAAGACTTTTTTGATTTTCACACAAGCTAGTTGCTACATTCTATGGGTGCATGGTGACTGACCTATGTTTGGTGATGGGTTAATTTACCCTACCAATGTTGTGGATGTAAATGTTTTAAGACTTACATTCCACATAAGTGTAAAACTAAGTAAATCTATTTTATGCCATGTAAAACAATGAAAGTGTAAAGTTAAATATAATTAACATGAATTCTAATAAGTACAATAAGTATTTAAGCTCTTGTAAAAGCTACAATAAGTAGTACTACTTTTATTATTGATTACTGCCCATAAAAGTAATAGTGTAAGAGAAATTATATTCAAGCAATGAGGTGAGGCAAAATGTGCATAAAATATTTCGTGGAATAAAACCACCATAGTCCCATATAGATAAAAAAAATGCTAATGTTTGGGGAGTATCAAAGTACCATGATTTTGTATGAAGGATCCAATCAAGGTGGCCCATTGCAAAAAATAAAATAAAGCTTTGAGACACACTCATAACTAATTAATATGGATTTGCAAAAAGGTATGGTCACTAAGGATATATAATACATACATTTACATGCCCCAAAACATTTACACATGGCTGTGTAAATGTATTTGACAAATATTTATGTTGGTCTCGTGTAACTATATATATATTTTAATACACAACAACAATATAAGTGTAAGTGTAAAAAGCTCAAATACGTAAATCTAAATGATTTACTTTTACACAACATTTACACACCATATATACAACTATTGACACTTACACACACAACACTTGTAAATAAGTGTGAAGGCCCTCATTTGGGATTGAGGCCTCACGGGTTCCCACCCCCTTTGTGGAGATGGGTGGGTTAGGTACCTGTCAAGGTCACAGAAAATGCCTTCCCTTCATCCATACATAATTGGTGCAAGAGTTTTTTGTCAATCAGCTGCCCTTCTCATTGGAATGTTGATTACGCCATTTCTTGGTATATTTTATGGCACAGAAAATTTTGCCTTGGTCCATCCCATCAGAACATAATTGGCAGCAGATTATTTTTTGTAATCAGCTGTCCTATTTGGAATGTTGATTCTGCCATTTCTTTGGATAGGTTATGTGTGGCACAGAATCTTTTTGCTCCCCCTTCCCCATCGGTATACGTAATTGGGAGCAGGTTTATTTATTGTAATCAGCTACCCTATTTTGCGGAATTGTTTTGATTTTCTAATCAACTTACTTTGGCTCATTAATTCTATTAATCACATGCCATAATTTAAAAAGTTGATTCTGCCATTTCTTTGTGCAAATTACAGCACAGAAACTGCCTCTCCTCCCATACATACCCTAATTGCTAGCAAATTCCTTTTGTAAGCAGCTGCCCTATTTTGACTGTTGATTCTGCCATTCTTTGTATAAATTAAGGCACAGAAAATGCCTCCCCCTCCTCTACATCCATAATTAGCAACAGATTATTTCTGTAATCAGCTGCCCCTGTAGAACAGTACTTTTCCTTTTATAATCAGGACATGTAAAGTGTTAGCATTGTAAATAAGCTAATCCTGTTTGGAACATAATTTTGTTTATGTAATAAACTTATTTGGAGCATTATTTTCCATAATCAGTGGCCTAATTTTGAAAATATTATTTTCAAATTGCTCTCCAATGACAAGACAAATTTATCATTGTTTTGAGATAGTTCCACTGAAAAAGGGAATTTGCCTTTCAAGATAATTCTTAGATTCAAAGTTAATTATGGGCATCAGCTACATACATTGGAATGGGCTAGCGCAGCACCTTTTGTAACGCACAAAGTCTTGACTTGACTTAATTCGGTCTTGCCCATCAAGAGAGATTTTACCCCTCTTTTCCAACTTTTATTATGGTTGTGATTAGCAGTTTGATAAACCCTAAACCCTGAACCCTGCAGGCATACCCCTTGGGGAGAAGGAAAATATAGGAGGATATAAAATATGGGTGTTACCCCTGTTCACTTGGGTTCAAACAAGTGAATGGGGCAAGAACCCATGATGGCTTGTGATGCCCTGCATGCGCATCCCTTACCTCTTTATCAAGAATTTTGCAAAAGATTTCAGAAAAGGAAGTGTTTAAGCTGTTAACAATCTGTTCACAAAAGGTGCAACCCACCAACCAAAAATGAAGCAAACGTTGTTCATTTCAAAATTAAAAGTTTCTTGAAGCAATTCAAGCACTGCCAATCTGCAGTTGAAAAGTTCAGCAACAGATGGTTCATCCCACATGCACAGGAATTTGGAACCAGTTATGGTCACAACAAGCCCACAATTTCTACAAATGGAGAAAAGTGCTCAAGTAAGTACATTGTCACATTGTTTGTTTTATTGCAAACTTGTGCTGCAGACAATCGAATCTATATGGATTGTTGCTTAGGGTTTAGGTTTAGAGAAAAACATACACTAAACTCTTCCATCCATGCCATCAAGAGCACCACCCCACATACCTTTGAGAGGAGGTAACTGCAGTGACATCGCACGCCATGAGGGTATACCAACTCCACTTCCTCGCACTCGACCATCTAGTCTGAGGGAAATATAGCTGCGTGAAAAGCAAGTAGAAAGACACAAAAAATCAGCTACATTTTCATGATCATCTACTACTACTACTGCTGTAGTCTTCCCAGACAGTCTTGGTTTCTTGGGGTGGGTAAGAGACATTGCTGCACAGAGTGCTGAAGCCCACATTGTATCTCTGTCTTCCTTGCTACAAGGGTGCCATTTTTCAATAAGAGCTCCAACCTGAAGCACTGACTGTTGCATCCTTTGAAGACAGTCATCTGATGAAACAAAGACAGACCTAACCAAAACCAGCGATCTGACTTGATTTCAATCAGAAATGAAACTGACATGGTAACAAGTTCAATCACTCAATTCAGACAGTGGATGATGCACTTTAAAAGGGTGCTTCAGGAGCACTCACACTGGTTTCTCCAATGAAACATTTGCTAGTCTTTTCTGCTCATTTATCCACCTGCAGAAGTCAAAAGGACTCTTAGAAATGAGAGGAAAAACAAAACAAAGACAATACTCAAGAGTGTGTCTCTTTTGTCACTTGTGGCCAGAACCCATGCTGCTACAAGGATCATGCTTGGGAATTGCATTGGAAGCAATGGATCCCCCGTTGTCACTTTTGATGGAGGGAAACAGAAACAACAGTAACCCAATCAGCATCATGAAGTTTGATGCAAACCTGTTCAACATGGAGTAGACCATAAAAGATGCTCAAAGAAGGATTCTCTCTCCAGTTAATGAATGCAAGTCTGGCATGAAAAGTAAGCTTATCAAGTTGATATCCCCAGAAACACACTTTCAATTAAGTCATCCCTATTGTGTTTTGTGATCCCTCCTTACCTTCCCCATTCAGAAGTGTAAATAGGTTTTGCTATCCACTTTCTTTCTGCATCAGCTCCAGGTTTCACATCTGTACGTTCTGCCTGTACTATTGTTGTACCTCCTTCATTGGCACTTGGGATCCTTTCTGCAATCATGTCCATGAATAGAATGTGTTAGAGAAACTGATTGGAATGGAGGGAAAGAAGACAAAACAAAATGACTCTTCAACAATTGCTATTAGCACATGTGAAGTGTATTTTGACTCCTTTGTCTGGATGACATGATAGCATCTGTTGTGGAAGGAATGTGCACACATGCACTTTTCTCTCTGATGTATTGGCTTGCAAAGCTTGCCAAAAACACAAGATTTGAACTCTTCCACAAAGGCCTTTGTTTAGATGTTTCTGTCATGTTGTGCATGCACTTCAGTCTCTCTATATCATTGCATCTATGACCCGTATCCCATGTGACTAGTAGAAATGGTGGATTGAGGTACCAGCTATTGTAGCAACTGCAGGGTTGTCAACAGTGAGAGTAGCTCCATCTGTTGCATAAGGAGCCAGCAGCACGCCTCGCTCCAAAAGTGCAGCTTTGAAAGGCTCACTTTGTTTTAGAGCTTCCTCGATGTAGGACCCAGGGCCAGCAAGAATGACAATGCGTGAAATGCCTCGCAACTGAGCAAGGGTAACAACTTTCTTGTTGTCAAGCTGCAAACGCAAGTTTGCCAAATCCTCTTCCCTTGACAGCTTGGCCAATGCTATTTCCCTCGCTTTTGCATCTGATTGGTACAGGAGAGCAAAGATTATGACTGCAGCAAGATCAATTCCCAATCCCTTGGCAATCTCAATTGGAGCCTCAGCACCAGGAGCATGGTTGAGGGCTCCAATCAGACGTGTAACAGCAATGAGACCACCGATGCTACCACTTGCTATGAATGCTCCATAGAAGAACATCCGAAATGACCGAAATGGTGCAATCACCTCACTTCGTATCTTTGCATCAGAACTGCACAACACAAACACCCCAAAAAAAACATTTCCAGCAAGAAGAATGAATGACTGATTCATGCTTTGAATCTCCTCCTGCATTCATCTCCCAGATGTGGAAGTGGAACTGACACATAAAACCCTTGAAGTTGTGGAATGGCTGGCTGGCTTCATGAAAGTGAGGCTCCCAAACTGGCTTAGAGTTTGGTTGCAACTAACTTTCCTTCAATTTTCCACTGTGATAGCTTCCCAGTGCAAGGAAATTGACAACAGGTATAGATAAAGAGCTCTTGCTTGATTGACATCGACAAAATTGGTGAAGAATCATCATCAGGAGGTTTTAGGGTTAGGGTTCAGAAGCAAAGGAAACCAACCTGTATTCAGGCCGAGGGGGTGAGTCATTACCACCATCACCAACTCCTTTGCAAATGACAATGCTATTATTACTACTACCATAGCGTAGAAGAATTCCCTTCCTATTCACTTCCCCACTCCTCCTCCTCCTCCTCCTCCTCAAGCACAGAAGCAAGCCATTGCAATCTCCTACTTCTTCCACTGTCAACTTGGAGGCGACAACAGCAGCAGTAGCAGCAGCAGCAGCAGCAGGCGCTGATGTTGAGGTGAGTGCATAACTGGATTTGTGCTGCTGCAACTGGCTACAAGAACCCACACACTCCCAGCACACAACTCTCGACAAACTCCCCATTCAAAACCCCAGTGTACCAAATGTTCCTCCTGCTCCTCCTCTCTCTTCCTCTTCTTGCCTCTTGCTCTTTCCTCTACAACATCATAGCATGGTCTTTGTCCACAACCAACATGAGACGAAAAAACACACTCAATTCATCACACACCCAAAATCAATCAGATGATCTTCAACATGAAAACAAATTGCTCTACTTCTTCATTCACCAGCTCCTCTTCAACCCATGACAAACAAAAGCATGGTGAATCTTCTTCCTCACAAAATGCTTTGGGGATAGGATGGATGATGATCCCTACTACTACTACTACTACTACTACTACTAATACTACTCCTTCCATCACCAGACAACCCGACTCATCACTGATCCATCACTTGATTGAAAGTCATCTCTCTCTTTCTCAATCTCTCTTTCTTCCCTTGCATATGTGTTGCAAGGATTTCTCACACAATTTGATTAGTTGAAAGTTAGATCTTTGGATTTGGGTTGCAATGATTTAGTAATCAAAATTTGAATTGTTGAAAGTTACATAGTGTAATTCCTTGGCCATTTCAACACATATCCGTCGAATAATTAATTAATTTTGAAAAAATTCATTTCCACAAATGGATATTCCTAAATATTTCACTATTGTCCTTCACAATATTTTGTGATTTGGAAGAAATAATTTTTGAAAATTTCAACATTTCTGAAAATAATATAATTAGTGTCGAATTGGCCAAGGTACTAGGGTATTTTGCATTTGGGTTGCCAGGATTTTTCACACCATTTGGTTTGTTGTTGGCCTTGCCTACCAAGGCAAGGATATTGTGTTTAGATTCATTATAAAGTATAGTAGCTTAAGAGATTTTGGCCCCTAGGTAATAAATAATAGGTCTATTTTTATTTGAGGATTTTTGAAAGATGATATTTTGGTTTGTGTTGAAACTTGAGATTAGTTATAGAGTTATAATATCTAGAAGGATTTTGGTTTCTTTTAGAGGATTTTATGAGGATTATATTTCGGCATGGTGAAATATTTGAGTTTCCATAATTCTTCTTTTGCCTTAAGATACTTTTTAATGTAAATAGCAAGGCCACAGTGTGACACACCCCTTGTTATTGTTATAGTATTAGGGTTATTAATATTACACAAGACAGAGGGTGTTGAATATGCTTTGTGTGTAGGTGTGTAAAAAAGTTGTTATGGCCAGTGAAATTGTTGGATTGGGTGGTCTAATTTTAAATTTTTTATAGTTATTTTGAGTGAAATAATAATTTAATGTGTAATAATAAGATTTGGTTGGTTTGTGAAAATTTTAGAGGACCAATGAAAGAAATGCTGTAGAAGAATCATTTTAAAAAATGTTTGGCATAACAAAGTTATGTGTTAGTTTCATAACAAAGTTTTGTCACAGTGTGGCCTTGCCATTTACATTACAAAGTATCTTAAGGCAAAAGAAGAGTGATGGAAATTCAAATATTTCACCATGCAAAAATATAATCTTAAAAAATATCCTGTAAAAAAAGCCAAAATGCTTCAAGATATCATAACTCCATAACTAATCTCAAGTTTCAACACAAGCCAAGATATCATCTTTCAAAAATCCTTATATAAAAATAGACCTACTTACCTAGGGGCCAAAATCCCTTAAGCTATTACATTCTATAATGAATCTAAACACAATCTCCTTGCCTACCAAGGCGAGGCCAATAAAAAAAAAACATTGACTACCAACAAATCGGCTAGCCATGGAGGTGCACTAGATGGAATCAAAAGGTTTTTACCGTTTGTGAGAAACGAATTGGACCCTATGCTTAAGTAATTTGAATGCAAGTTGAATTTGATTAAAAATAATGTAAAGAGTGCAAATAGACCGCCAATTATCATTTCATTAGATGAGTAAATATGGGAAAGAAAGCAGTCCAAGGTTCTGAAGCCTCCTGATGTGAATCTCAGCAACGGGCCTTGCAACAGACTGAAGCAAATCAGTTCAAAAAATTCGGCAACCTAATTAGTGAAGGGAAAGACACCACTCTTAAGGGGGTTCTAATCCTCAACCCGCAAAATCCTGCCTATAATCTAAATCTAAGACTCAACCCTTGCGGAAAGCACTGCCTGGATTTTTCCCTTTGTTTTACCAGCCTTGGGCACAGATCTCAAATCATGGAAGGGCCTGCACTCAGCCGCTTCTCCTATACAAAATAGCCCTAAAACTCATGGGGCAAGGTCTCTCATGCTGGATCTAGCTGAACTTGGGTTTCCTTGGGTGAGGCCTAGGGCCAAGTTTCAAGGGTATCGTTAAAGTGGGTCTTGTGTCGGGTCTTAGAATCCTTGAGCACCATACTCAAACCTAGACCTGGGCTGAAAATTTGGTCCCGACCAACCCTGGTATGAATCAGTTTGCGGGTGATTCTTTACTTTTATGAAGAACCTCCAGTTCCAGTTTAAAAAATGAATTAGAATTGTCTTGATTCTGGTTCTCTGGTTCACAAATTTGAAGAACTAGACCCAAAACTGAATTCTCATCACTTTTTTGCTTCTTCAAACATGTGGTTTCTTAGTTATGATTCTTGTTCTTATAAATACACATCTTATAAAAAATAAAAAAAAATCTGATTTTGATTCTAGTTTTGAAAATCAGACCCAATTCCAGTTTTGGTTCTTTCCAAGCTGAAACTAGAATCAACTGTTCTTACCAACACTGGGTAAGAATATATCATAATATCATTGAAACAAATTTGGCAACAAATTGTCAAATAATTAATTAAATTTCAAATCTTAACTTTGACAGTTGGTTTTTTAATTCTGAAAATTTTGGCAGATAATATTTATATAAAATAATAGAAATGATTTTCAATTTTTGAGACAATCTAAGTGTGTTTAGACTGTCATGTTCTTCACTTTAGAAAGTGGCAGGTCTGAAGTTCAAATTCGACAGTTCAACGTACTTCAGAAATTGATTTTATAATAATTATTAAAATTTTGACACAAGTAATAAATTTTTTTTCAATATTTTGGCCAAAAAAAAAGAAATAATTTAATTTATGCCGAAACCATTCATACGATATTAACATTCAAATTTTCTCATTAGGTTAGGATATGGGAATACAACAATTGAGTTTCCGAAGTAGATGTGTAAGGTTTGGGTAGCTCCTATCATATACCCCTTGTAGGGGTAAGACATTGCTATGCACTTTTTATTCATTTAATTAAAAATAAAAATGCCCACATTTTGGAAACTGAACGAAAATTTTAAAAGGCTAAATCTAAAGTCAAAATAAGAGAATCAAAATGTTTGATTCATCTTTGACTACAAATATACACAAACATATTAAATAAACTTTGAATTGCTCAATGAATGTCAAGTACATTGTTGTAATTCGAGTTTCTAATGTTAAAAACACACACACAAAATGTTGCAATTAAGGAAATAAGTGAGGCCTTTGTGTATCAAATTTCCAATCTTATTCAATATTTAATAACCATGTACAAGTCTTTGACCTCACTTCCTCCACTTTGAAATTCCAATACCAACCCACAAGCTCTAATGACTCATTCGGGATGACCAAGGAACCAGACTTGGAAACACTAACCAATCTCAATCCCAACAACGAACACACAAAATACCTAGACACAGAAATACATAGAAATATATATATATTAATTTTAAGAAAACAAGTTAGGATGAATAATATATCCTATCTACACCCAATGACTATATACGGGTAAAAGATATACTCACACAACAAGGATTCTTACGTGCTATAATGGGTACCTGAACAAAATTGGTATGACCAAGTGCTAGGTGGCTAACATGGGTTGATGGGTGGGTTAGAACTGAACCAGTAGTATACACTGCAGTCAAAATTTTAGAACAAAATTTGGGATGTTCCCAAAGCATACAATTTGTGCAGAGGATGTGTGTGGAGGCAAAACATGTGCCATAGGAAAGATCACCTTGTAAATTCTAGTACCCTGAAGGTCAATGAATTCTCAGTCCAATTTCCAATTCTACTAGTCTCATTGTAACCACGTCAGTAGTGCAATTTCTGAAGGTCTTGAAATTGAAATCGGCCCATCTTTTTGTACACGGATTTTAGACGACTAAGTGAGATGACACACCTTGGCTATCATCTGAGCATTAAGAGAAAATCCACCCTTTTTTTTCGGATCATAGTTTACCAACCTTGTCCTTTCTCATCACTTTGTCTCTGATTGATGTACGTAGTTTGAGTAAGCTTCGTATCAAAGAATCATTTTTCCTCAATGACTGTTCTGCAACAGCACTTCCATTCTCCCCGCAATTTCTAGCTCTTCCTCCTGTCTTTTGATTTGTAGTAAGCCTCTTGGAGCAGTGGTGGCGGCGGTGACACATAGACTGCTCTGCAACAACTGAGGTTTTTGGTGGAGACCATGGCGGAAGCAAAATATAGTCAATCACACTACGCTGAGTTGAAAGGGTGGAGGAATTCTCACTCTTCACAGACTGGATGTTGAGAGGTGACAAGTACGGCAGCACAGATATGAATCCAGCATCAGATTCATTAAACCCAGATGAGGAGGTCTCCTTGTTGCTAAGCTCCTCAGATTCTAGACAGAAGGATCGTATAGTTCTTTTAGGGGTTGTCTTGGCAGCAGAAACTGAGACTATTGCTTCTTCCTCGGCCTTGGATTCGAGCTCTATAGCAGCAGCACTTACTGGAACTGAAGATGGTACCTTCTTGTTATGACATGTGCCATCTTTCAGAACCTCTTCCTGTTGGTTCTCATATGCACATGAGAAACTTTGGGCACTAACACTTCTCTCAACCATCATCATCACAGGAAAGCTTTCTGAAAATCCAGAATCCCCATGAGCCAAAACCCAGATCACAAAACCCTATCATCAATCAATCAATCCCACTACACAATCTTCAAGACCCCAAACCCACAATTATTTCATGGAGCACAAGAGCAGCAAGAAGAAGAGCACAGGATTTTACCTTTCTCTGCTGTTGCATTTCCCCACCCAGTTGCAATATCGGATGCTTCATCATGTGGAGCTATGGCAGCACAAGAATCACAATCTGAAGATAAGGGCTTCACAGTAGCAGCAGGAGCAGCAGCAGCACTTGTTTCCTTAGCAGCAGTTTTCACACAGTTATTGAAGTTCATGTTCCTTCTCATTTCCTCAAGTTGCAGACATTTTTGAATCAGATACTTTTCTTCGTTTCGCAGAGAAGATTTCTCTGCCAGTGTCTTCACATTTGTTGCCAAAAAAATATTCTCCTTGCCTGAAGGCTTATACATAGCATCAATCTTCTTCACTGCCACTGCCCCCTCCTTGTTGCCTAGTTCCCTCTTCACAACAGGCTTGGTCCTTCCCATCTTGCTCTTCTCTATTGGTGAAATGGAAGGCAAAAGCTCAATGCATGGTTGTTCTCTGGTGCTCATCATGGTTCTCTCATGAGAGCCATTCACAAGTTCCTTTGGCCTGAGCTTCAAAGCCTGAGCTTTCCTTGTGGGCATCACCATCTGCTGTGCACAATATATCAAAAGAAGAAATCAAACAGAAAGCAGCAGAAAATGACAAAAAGAAGATAAAAGAATCACTGCGACATGAAGTCAGTCTTGAAGCAGCTGGGGAGCCTTTGTCCCAGCAAACAGTGGAGAGAGAGAGAGATGAAGCTAACCCTAGTAGCAGCTTGGATGGAAGAGGAATCAGTTTGCACAGTTTGATCAAATGTCTGGCGGCAGCTTGCACTAACATTCATTACAGTGATGGAAGGAATGAACTTCTTGCAGCTTTGTGCTGGTAGTTTTTTTGCACCTGCTGCTCCTTCGCTGCTTCTCCTCACAACTTCTTGATCAACAGACCTTGATACAAAGCTAATCCTTGAGCTTTGTTTCTTCTCCAATGGCTTCTTCAATCTCCTTGCTCCTGATCAATCAGCCATAGAAACAAACAGCAACCTCATGGAGCATCAGCTCATCAATCACATGCAATAATAGTACCTACCCACTGCAGCTTGCTTTTTCCTTCCACTTCTGTGCTTTCTTTGCAAGAAGACAAGCTCTTGTTTCCTTACTCAAAACCAGCCAACAACGTCAGACACAAATGGGAATTGATGGTCTGAAAATCCAAACCTTCAACTAGGGTCACAGTGCTGGGCCTTCCAACTGTCAGCAATTTTGTACCTGGTGCTGGAGCAGCCTGCAAGAGGTACAACATCAGAGAAAAAGAAGACCGTCTCAGGAAAGAAGTCCAAGAGAATTATAGAGCTTCTTCAAACCCTAATAATTGCAACAACAAAGAATGATTGGAGAGATTCAAATGCTGTGGGGAAGAGGAAGCTACTAAATGGAGCCTTTTTTGGGCAGATTTGCTTTTCAGTAAAATGTGTTTGTTGCATTTGGATATGTTGCAATGCAAATGAAAAATGGAGCAGCTTTGTTGATGATCTCAAAGAAAGAGAGATAGGGTTGTGAGAAATGTGGACTATATTATACAGTATTGTGCAGTGCTGCCAGAGCTTGAGCCATAGCCAAATTGCTCTTGTTTGCCGGAACGTGGTACTCCTTGCACAATGCTTGAAGCTCTCGACGACTCAGACTGTGATACTTCTTCATCACCCCTCCCGCACCTTTCTCCTCACCACCACCATCACCACCACCACCACCACCGACCTGCGCTTCTTGCACCGCAACTCTTGGCCCACTTCTCGCCAACATCTTAACGACGACGACAACAACAACAACAACAACCCCAACTCCCACCAAGAAGAGAGATCAAATTATTTTTGAAAAAAAATCACAACCACCAAATGAGAGTTTCGCTTTCACGTACCCACACACAGAAGTCTACGAAATTTGAGCATCAAGAGAAAAATGATGATGAAGATCGCCACGAGATGGATGGCATTCATGTGGGAGATGGAAAAGAGGGAGCAAAGAAGACTACTACTACTTACTCCTTTGAATTTTGAAATCACTGATGACTGCTGCTGCTGCTGCTTGCTGTTGCTTCTGATCTCACTACTGTTCATAATACTTACAGGATCCCCAGCGGTGCTCAGTATGTGACTCTCCACATTAAAATTAGATGAAAAAAAGTCAAAACATACCGGTTTGGCTCAGCAAAATGGTTTTGGCCTGGCATTTTGCCACAGGTAAGTTTGCTGAGGAGGCTGGCAGAGTGGAAGAGTGTAGTAATAATTATGATCTGACTGGTGCTCCCTGTTTTTGATTGGCCAATCATAACGATTGGTCGAGGTGGTTTGCTATTACCTAGGAATAGTTGGTGGTCTCCCACTACCTACTTACAGTCCCAGTTTTCGTTTTATGGGTGGGGTTGCAGAAAACGTGAACGTGAGAAATATGTTTGCAGGGTCGCATACAAACTGAGCACCTCTTGGGATGCTCGTAAAGTACTCATGTCAGCATCTCAAACGCCGCATTGCAGCAGCAGCACTTGTGTTGCAAGGAAGGAAGAAGCAACTAGGGTACTACTAGACCTAATCGCCAACAGAGTCTGGTCCTTCCTTCCTTCCTTCCTTCCTTCCTTGGGAGATGTAGAAAGGATGGACAAGTATGTGATTTGAAAGCCTTCATGGAATAAGTTGCAATGAACACAATCAAGTTGAATAAGTTGTGAGTAGTGTTTTTGTTTTGGGCCAAGTTTTCTCATTGTGTATACAAAAAGGAAATCTAACGTGGATTGCTCTAAGGGTTTTTTTCCTTGCGAAAATAACACAAAAGTCACCATATTTTGAAGAAAAAAAGAGTTAAAAGTTGCCAGATTTAGATAATGAGTTCGGGTAGGTGACCAAAACTATGCAGGATGCTAAAATATTTTTCCTGTCTTCTTTGACTTCTAGGCAAATTTGGCTCATTCCTCTTGTGGATGATTGCAGCCCACTTACTTGACAAAATTGAAAAAAAGACAAACCTGGTTGTAAAAGATTCATCATGATAATTCACATTGGAATAATTTTTGTGTGTGGCACATTATGATTCGTTGGTGACATATAATGATATATCACATAAGATATCTCAATATGTAACATCTTGGTTTCTTAGTTGTCTTTTTTTTTCATTTTTTTAATAAATAAAAGTAGTGGAAATGTAGCTAATAGTAGTTGTAATATCTATTGAACAATTTTTAAAAATTTCAAGCTAGAAAAAGGAACATTTTATTTACAATATGTTAAATGATGCAACAAGTTCAATGCAATTTTAGGCTCAATGTTATTGAAAGGCAAAATGATCAACAAACAAAGTTGGATTCAGGTTTCTTATAATTTTGATATTCCCATTTCATGGGAAACATTTCATATGTATCACATTTAAATTGGAAATTCTAAAAGAGGAACATGTGTTGCATCTGTTGGACTAATGCTTACGAATTATTATAAGCTCCATATTGATTCTATGTTGAGTCCTAAAGAAAGTTTAAGTGGAAATCCACAATTTTTCCTCGACATAATCATAGTGAAGAACTCGTTAAATATTGTCTTGTGATCAAATTTATATTGGAATAGTATGTTAGGTCTTGCTTTGGATTGGTGTTATAATTTAGGAATATTTGTATCCTAAATACTAAGATACACTTAATATAGGGTATGTGTTTATTCCTAGTATTATAATTTTACAAAGAAAACATATCTAATTTTTTTTAAAGTGTTAGTTGTTAGTAGGTTCAATTAACACTCATATGTTTAATTAATATATTCATAAGTGAATTTGATTAATAATGAATTAATAATTGACTATGAAGGAATGTGAAATGAAGGATCCTTCCACATCATAGATAGAAAAATCATTTTGAAAAACAATACAATTTAGATGGGTATTTGTTCTTCACCTCCTAATTACCTTGTTGAAAGATATGCTAAGTACGTCTTGTATGTCACCAATTTTTCTTTTTTATCACATGATCTTGTCATGTTTAATTGCATTTCATCATTCTTTTCAACTTTAAGGACTAAAATGAAAATTTTAGATAAATATAAGATATCAAAATTTGATGGAAAACAGATTATAGTTAATTTTAGGGTGGTTTCAATATGTGTATATTGGTAATAATAAGGCGTGAAAAAAAAATTCACATATTACCCCCAAAAATACCTTGTTTGATGAAGGTATTTTAAAATTTTAACACATAATGTCCCCCTTGACACATAATGTAAAAAAAAAATGTAAATCTTGAAATCATTATGTTTAACAAAAGGTTTGGTTGAGAAAACAAGAATTGCTTATTCACCTCTTGCTCCTCATAATTTTTCAACAAGTGTTTTTTTCAATTATTTCCCCTCCTTCAAACTTAGCAACAATGTCTTCTTGGATATTGTACAAGTTGGCTTCTCCCTCATCCGAAACATGTGCAAGACATTGTTGGTATGGTAAAAACCAAATTCTTTTGATTTCTTTGCCTATTTGTGAGCCATTATATGAGTACATTTGATAGTTGCATCTAAAGTCCAAGGTGTTTGTCTCAAATAAACTTGATGGCAATATTGCTTCATTCCATTAGTAGCACATTGCCAATTGATTGCCTTGATTGTGTTAGGATTGAAGTCATCGAGTTGTGCCAACTCTTTGCACATAATAATTGTTTTAACTATTTAGTTAACAATAATATAAGTTAGAGTTATATTAATGCTAACTCTAACTTGCAATAATATAACAACACATACATGCTTTAAACATCTAGTGATAAATTTTAATGCTCCATGTAGCCTCTTGAATCATTGATCAAAATGTAGGCACACAAAATGCTATGACCTTGAGTATTGTTTATGAAATTTCAAATCATTTATTGCCCATGTTGCAAAGAAACCTTTTTCATAACATTGGTGGTGAAAATCGAATTTTAACACATGGACTTGTAATTTGTAAATCATGCAATAGGTTTCTAGGTTTAGCAATACTAGTAATAGGTATTCGAGTGCCTTGAAGATGTGCATTGTGTCATCAAATGAACATAATCTCAACACCAATTGTTTTTGTCTACATGTTGGTTTGGGAAGTCAATATTTGATTTTTTCATTGCATACTAAACATCAAATACATAGATTATAATCTTCAATAATTTAATTTGGAAATGTTGTTATATTTTCATGTTCTTCTTGTCTTGGGTATGTTTGCAATTTTTTGAGGCACCTTGGTTGGCATTTGAGTGATGACATTAAGAACTCTTTTGCATATTTTACTATTAATGATGATGGTATCCTCTTCCTCTTCTTTTAATTTTGAAGCATCCAATTGATGAATATGTTCATCAACATCATCAATTTGTTGAATGTATGATCCACATATTTGAACAAAATGTCACTTCGTCATCTTTTCTTGTGTTTTTTCCAACATTTTGGCCATTTTCACTTCTTGCTAATTGACCAACTAATCAAATAAAATAACTTTTTCTTGGTTATCCATTGGGTGAAAGCATGGCGTGTTGGACCACAATGGATGTCATAGGTGCAAACGTGTAAACACGACCCACACCCACCTACCTTTGTCATATTCTAGAAAGCAAAATATTTGGTATAATTTTTTTTAAATCCTAAAATCACAACTTATAAGTAATCATAAGATTTTTATGACCCAAGAAATAATAATTCTTATGTAAAGGTGCAAATTATATTAGTCATAATTATGTCATTTTCAAGGCATTTAAAATTTGAAAAAAAAACAAAAACATTGGTTATCATGTTTTGGAATTGTTTTTAGGAATTTAATATGCATTGGATTCATTTCAAACTTATTCAAAATTTCCCATAATATATTGAAAACATTTTTGTGTTAGTATATCAAACATTTTCAATATTAACTTGACATACAACCACTTGAAGTCATACAAAATTAACCATTGGTTACACCTAAGGTGCATTGTATTTTTGTGTTTGCATCAACAAAAACATTATAAATATACAAGTGATGAAATGTCATCAAAAGTTATATGATAATTGCATGGAATAAAAATTTTATGGTTTGGATTGAAATATGTGTGGTAATTTATATTTGTAGTCTAATGCATAAAACATTTATGTAATAAAAATGATTACATACAATATATTTGGACCCTTCAATTTGCATATTTGTCCTACAACAAATTGTATGGATTTTGTTTTCAATGAAAAGAATAAAATTCAATCATACAAGTTGATCAAACATATTGTATATGACATTTGAATATCAATATTTGAAAAATAAAAATTTCTTATTTTCACTTGCATGTTTTAAAATTAAAACTTTCATTTAATGGATATATAAAGTAAAAATTAAAAAAAGCTATATTGGAACAATATGATAGTGTTATCAATATGAAGAAGGGCATGAAGCCAATGATTGCATTCAATACAATTTAAGGCATGATGAGTAATATATAGCAATTTCCTTGTTTAGATAACTACATTTGGAAAAATAAATGAAGTGAAAAAAAAATCCATGTTCTGATATTATATATATATATATATATATATATAAGTGAACAAATAGCCAAATGTGAAGGAACACCTCAATCGATTTGAAAAAAATTACACTTAGATGGGTATTTTGGTTTGTTGTCTTTTAATTATCTAGTTGGAAAATATGCTAAACACATATTGTAAGTTGAAAAATTGAACAGTTTTATCACATGATCTTACTATCTTTAGTTGCATCCTTGTCACTCATCACAATTTCAAGTATCATTATTTTAAAAATAATAAATGCATGAAATCAAAATCTGATCCAAATAATAATTATAACTAAATTTACGATGGTTTAGATATGTGCATATTAAAATTGTAATGATAATAAGTTGGAGAAAAAATATTCTTTCAAATAATCTACCCAAAAAATACCTTGTTTTAGTAAGGAATGATTTTTAAAAAATACTTTATGTCCCCCCTATGTGTTGAACATATTGAAATAATGTTATGATAATGCCAAGACCACAAATTTTTAGTTCTAGCTATTGACAAAAATAATAATCAGGCTGTTATCATACAAGATCCTCCACCCTTTTCCAAGGGCCACTTAAGAGGCTAGAAAAATGCATACTATTTAATGATTTAACCTATGCTCTTTGGAACAACCCAAAACCTTATATGGTCATCGGCTACAAGCTTTCCTTTCAACACAAATCTAAGAACTATGGAGCATTTTTACAAAATAGGGACGACCATGTGTCGCCTCCTCCATCCTCATGTTATTTAATCAAATCTACATTCATAATTATGAGGTTTGCTTTACATATTCTTCCATAAACCCACCCCCAACATGGGAGCATATGAATGTCCTCGAATAATAAGAGTGGATGATGTATTCATGAAATAAAATAACTATTGGAACACATTGTGTGAACGCCAAGGGAACCACGTGGAAAATGTCATGAATATTGTGAGAACATCATTGGAACATGGGAATGAGAAAACAAGACATGATGGGAACCTTTTAGGTAATATGTAATCTTCTAGCATAGAAGATTATACAACATAACATAATTTTCCACCCTAGAAGATTATGAATTGTCATTACATGACATGTCCCAAGTTGAAGAGCATCCACATTGACTAGCCTTAGTGTGGTTTTCAACATGAATGAAAAAGTGGCAAACTCATTCACCACAGATGTTCATGATTTCATTACTATGCAATTTGGACAAAATGGGCTATAATGAAGCTCACTAACCTACCAAATGGGGAGCCATAATTGTATTGTTCTTTTTTGCCTCAAGAAGAAGGACATTGGGTTCAATCTAAGAATATTTTTTAGTAATAACTAGGTAGTATTATAAACTCCAAACCCAAGCACAAAAGAAAGAGTAAGCACTTGTGATAGATTCATCTTAGTAGGCATAAGATCTCTCCTACTCTTAGGGAGTAGGTGTAAGTACCCTCTCCCTACAAGGCCTCACTATGTACCTATTTTTAGGTTCATATTTGCCTCTTGCTATATGGGTGGGGACATTCCCACAATGTGCGGTTGGACTCAACTATTGCCTCATCCTAAGCCCCTCATCTTGTGAATGCCCTCACCTTGAGGCCAACCCTGCACTATATATATATAGCCTCTTGCTTGTCACCAAAACCTAGCACTAGTCCTATGTATCATTTTACATTGAGAACCATGTTTTTTTTTACGAATTTTTGTTTGTAGCTAAAGTGGGGATCATCCATAGAAAGATGTTGAGAAAGTGGTGATGTGGCTAGGAAAATTTACCCAAATCTAGCTATAGACTAGATATGAAGTAAAAATATTTAATCATCCTTTTATAATCTTGGCTACACATTGACAATCAAACATAGGAATTTGACGATTTTTTACTTTTTGTTTTTTTTCACTTGTGGTGATTGAAAACCTCCAAAATCACTTGATTTTTGAATTTTAAAATTCTCTTTTCAATGAAAATTCACCAATTAAAAAAAAAACGGCTTATTGCAACTAAAGATGACGAATAAACTATTGAGTTATGAAATGATTACAACAATGTTGAGAAGACAACATCATGGGTGTTTTTTTGTATGGAAAGACTCGATATTATGAAAGTTGGTGATTATTTGTGTCCTTTGTTGGAAACATCATCACATCATAGATAGCAACTTTTTTTTGAACTCATGAAAGTGGATTTTTAGTTGACCATATTCTTCACATGCAACGGTGCAAGAACAAATAATTGTGTAAATTGGGCACTTTGGGAATCTCTGTTGTGGACAATAGAGTATAAACCTATATGGCCACTTTGGAGAGCACTCTCAACATGCCATCTACAAAAAGGGCGTATGCATGAGGGCCCAATGTCATGGTTTGAGTTTGATTGTGTTCTCCTTTCCATTCCCAGGCTGGACGGATGAGGAAGTAGGGTGCAAATTACCAAAAGAGAAACAAACCCAAAATAAACTCCAAGGTCCATATATGCCACTACTACAAGAGCTAGGGTTTAGGGTAGGCTTTAAAAGAAGAAGAGGAAGAAGAAGAAGAAGAAGAAGACTAGGAGTAGGGTTTAGGGGTGCAAATTACCACAAGAGAAACAAACCCAAAACAAACTCCAAGGTCCATATATGCCACTACTTCAAGAGCTAGGGTTTAGGGTAGGCTTTAAAAGAAGAAGAGGAGGAAGAAGAAGAAGACTAGGAGTAGGGTTTAGGGGTGCAAATTACCACAAGAGAAACAAACCCAAACAAACTCCAAGGTCAGTATATGCCCTTACTACAAGAGCTAGGCTTTAGGGTAGGCTTTAAAAGAAGAAGAGGAACAAGAAGAAGACTAGGAGTAGGGTTTTGTGATGCAAATTACCACAAGAGAAACAAACCCAAACCAACTCCAAGGTTCTCATTTGCCCCTACTACAAGAGCTAGGGTTTAAGGTAGGGTTTAGGGTAGGCTTTAAAAGATGATGAAGAAGAAGAAGAAGACTAGGAGTAGGGTTTAGGGTAACCTTTGAAGAGGATCTATTGCTTCTGGTCTGGCTAGCATCTTGGGTGTTGCTTTTTGGGTTGGGGTGGTGGAGGGGGAGAATCTAGGCCACTATGTACATTATGAAGACACTAAGAGGTGTGTTGAACAGACTAACTGGTTGATCCTGTAAGGGGCCAGGGCTTTAGACTTTGTATCTATTTTTCAAAGCTTTCAGAAGAGGTGGACCTGGCTTTGTCCTTACATCTCGTATATCATTTAGGGGCATAATGTACACTATATTCTTTCAGGTCATAGTAGTGAGTCTGTTTTGAGCAAAGTGTTGTTTTTCTGAGGTCGTTATATGCATTCAGCTTTCACACTTTGTGTACGCGAGGTTTTTTTTCTTTTCTTTTCTTTTTTCTTGTGAGGAAATTTTTTTGGTGAAAAAAAATCAAAATAAAATAAAATATGTTTATTATTCCATTTAAAATTTTCCAAAAGCCTAAGAACACTTGTAAAAAGTTGTCATGTTTATACACATTGGTCAAGCAAGTAGCCACTATACAAAAGGATTCAATAGTGCCCAAACATGGTAATTACCTTGTATTATGGGTGAAGAAGAAGCCGAATAAAATCCAAACAAGCAATAAATACCTTCAAGTCCAAGCTAAGACAAATAAAATTGGACGGACTATTTATTTGTTTTCCCCTTCTAATATATGTCCAAGCATGAAGTGTATATAACCCAACTAGTTGGGATTCATGGCTATCGAAGTGCAGGCACAGCTTCAGCAATTATGATTAATTAATTTTGAAAATTTCATTTCGAAAATTATAATTTTCTTGAATATTTAAAAAAAAATCTTCATTTTCTTTCACAAAAAAAATTTTTTTTTGGAAAAAAACATTTAAAAAAGTTTCAGCCTTTCAAACATCAGTATAATTTGTGCTGAAGCTGCCAAGGTGCTAAAGTAACTTGCAAATTGTTGTCGTTTGAATTACACCCATTTACCATGTTACCTATATTACCATAGTACCTTGACGACTTCAACACAAATTATATATATTTTAAAATGTTGAAATGATCAAAAATTAATTTTCTCAAGGAGTGAGCAATCTTTTGTGAAGGAAAATGAAGAATCTTTTGAAATAATTTTTTTTTTCAAAATGAAATATTCAAAAAATATATATATATTTTCCACAGACCTGTTCTAAGGCCACCCCACTCCGCTACTATGGTAATAGCCCTTACTCCCATATTGTAAGGGCTATTTATTACCATTGGTCTATGAGTGAAAGACCATGTGGCTACTTAGGGGGGGGTGGGGTGTACCATTCTAAAGGAGCTCCAGCTAACTTCAATCATCATCTCTAAATTGTGTGAAGTTTGACCAACTCCAAAGAGATACCCTCCTAAGCACAAAGGCCATGTAATAATTGAAAATTGACTTTAAAATTGCAAACAAATTGTTTGCTTTTTTTAATGTTATCTTGAGATATGTGTGAAGTGGAACATGCAAAGAAACTGGGAAAACAAACCTAACTTATTAGTACCTATATGATGAAAACCCTGGCAAACTCGACTAAACAAAGCACCCGGCCAAGGGGGAAAAGAAAAGAAAAGAATAGAATGAACAAAGAGAGAGAGGACCCAAGTCCAAACCAGAAGAGAAGGAACCCAATGTGGGTCACAATGGGGTACCTATATCCTTTGATAGCACGAGGTCAAAGTTCACACAACTGCATCTGATTCCATGCAATGGTAGAGTGAAAAAAAAGTATGCCCGTTAAATATGGCCATTGAACAATGTGTAGAAACATAGTGAAACAAAAATATGCCCATTAAATATGGCCATTGAACAATGTGTAGAAACATAGCCCAAAAAAAATATGCATGGTAAATATGGCCATTGAACCATGTGTAGAAACATAGCCAAAAAAAAAATGCCTGTTAAATATGGCCATTGAACAATGTATAGAAACGTAGCCAAAGTCATATATGCATGTTAAATATGCCCATTGAACAATGTGTAAAAACATAGCCAAAAAAAATTTATGCATGTTAAATATGCCCATTGAACAATGTGTAGAAACATAGGTATTGTTTAGAAATTTTAGAACAACAAGTAGAAACATGGCAATATTCAACAGAATTTA
>Ga0116227_10003139_pt1 | contig 37024 bp, 27 predicted proteins | sample S1TSphgellanicum_FD_89693 | JGI IMG/M metagenome (GOLD analysis project Ga0116227, IMG submission 89693) | Host-associated microbial communities from peat moss isolated from Minnesota, USA - S1T2_Fb - Sphagnum magellanicum MG | ecosystem: Host-associated > Plants > Peat moss > Unclassified...
GGGTGGTGGTGTGGTGGGGGGGGGGGGGGGGGGAGGGGGGGGGGGGGGGGGGGGGGGGGGGGGGGGGGGGGGGGGGGGGGTTGTCAAGCGTAGGAGGAGGATCCTCAGTTGTCGAGAAGGCCGTGAATGGGAATTACGAGCGGTAGCCAACCGATGGCACAGACATGGTTCCCATCGCATCAGCTCAGCAGCGGACTGTATGTGTCAGGGCATCGGGATCCCAGCAAGGAGAAGGGGAGCACAATCAGCGTGCCACAAACTCCTTACACGGGAGGGGATGTGAGGAAGTCAGGAGAGCTGGGAAAGATGGCCGGTCTCATACACTCCGCGTCGTTGAAGTCAGGGAGCAGCAGTAGCAGAGTTGAGGGAGGAACAGTAGCTGCCTCTTCGACTCACTCAGGTCCTCTCTCCTCTAATGCCTCCACTTCCACTCGCTCACCGCTCTCGACTTCAGGGCCTCTCACCTCTGCGGGAGTTCCTTGGCATCATAGCAAATCCATGGGCTCGCAATCCGGCCCTATCACAGCAGGAGGAGGAGGAGCCAGAGCCTTGGGACGATCAACCTCCGGCCCTCTTACTCGACAACAGCAAGTCGCTGAGACAGGAGCTGTGAAATCCTCTTCTTCTTTCTCTGGTCCTCTATCGCCTGCTGTGCTGCCAGCAACAGGGCTCATAACCTCATCTCCTTTCGCAGCAGGCAGCAGGGCAGTACGAGTATCAGGGTCACAAGACAATGTGATGGCCACAAGGCAAAATTGTGATGGGACGCCCCCAAATTTGAAGGCAATGTATCATGCAGTTCAGATCCCCCCCATCAACCCAGCCATCAGCAACCTCAGTAACAATGCTCGGACCTCAAGCTCCTCATTCAGGAAGAGATTTCCTAAAGTGATTCTATGGATAGTCATACCCTTGTTTGCCATGGGGTTTATTGCAGGAGCTTTCATTGTTGCAGCGGTGCAGAACCCCATTCTGTTAATTGTGGTGGCAAGTCTCTTAGGGCTGCTGCTACTGTTCCTCACATGGAATTCTTTCTGGGGTCATCATTCCATCACCAGTTTCATTTCCACTTTTCCTGAGTCTGAGCTTGGCACTGCCAAGGATGGCCAGTTTGTGAAGGTCACTGGGGTATGTAAGTTCATCTTTTGAAACAATTCCTTGATGTTCTTTCTTGCAAGTCTCTATCTTCTGTAACTGTCTTGTCAAAAACTATACAAGACCTTGTGTGAGGATTCTTGGAAGGAACTGAGAGTTAGTAGCAAAAGCTTCCTGTAACCCTAATGCATAGCTTCGATATGCGAATGGGTAGATGTCGAATCAGTCCTCAAGTACTAAAAACATGTTTTTTGAAGAAGAGAATGTCCAACAAGGCAGGTGTGTGTTGCTAATGATGCAGGTGGTGACATGTGGGAGTGTTCCTCTGGAAACATCATACCAGAAGGTGAATCGTTGTATATACACATCCACAGCTCTATATCAATGTAAATGTTTCTTTGTAAGACCTGGAGCTTCAAAACAGCACCAGTGCTGTAGATGGGGTTTGCGGCATGTGGAGGTGAGACTTACAGCTGGCCCTTGAATTTGCTATGGCAAATTAGTAGGTTGACTGCAGCAATCTGTTTTGTTATCCGAGTTATACTTCATAGACTTCTTGCATTTTTCATGATCTGTCTGTTCCCATTTCTGGGCTTACTCTACCTTCTGACTTTTGAGGATGTGATCTGCTGACTCATCACTGAAGCACCACTGATTCTTTCCTGCAGCGATTTGTTGTCGACTTTTACATCTCAGATCTTCAGACTGGTACAAGAGCTCTAGTAAAATCTGGCTGTGGAGCGTCTGTGACTCCATATGTGGAGGAAAGTGTGATTCTGGATGTTAACCCGAAGAATAAGGAACAGCCTGCAGATTTCATTCGCTGGTTGTCTCAGCGGAACCTTTCAGCAGATGAAAGAGTTATGCAGTTAAGAGAAGGGTAAGAATATTGTCTTTTTACAGGATATCATCGTGCTTTATGGAATCTGTTGTAGTTCAAGTGGTCTATGACTTTGGCTTCATCACAGAAATTTTTATCCAGAAGTGTTGCAGATCTGGTTATTGCAACCTTCTAACCATAGCATTTTTGCACATTTATCTGAAAGTTTCTTCTTCATCCTTTTGATAATGTTTGCACTTTCCTACAGGCATGTGAAAGAAGGGAGCACAGTGACAGTAATGGGGGTGTTACAACGGCATGAGAACGTGTTGATGATTGTGCCCCCTCCAGGGCCTGTGTCAACAGGCTGTCAATGGAGCCAGGCTTTGCTGCCAGGAAGCATGGAGGGTCTCATAATGAGGTGTCAGGAAGTCAATAAGGTTGATGGAATACCTTTGTGAATCACTGATTGGCACTTGACTTCTTAACCTTAATCCTCAGACACAATGCATGTTTCTGCATGAGATGTAGTAATTTTAAAGAAGTCTGCAGTGATGAAATTTCAAAGATCTCTTAACTGGTGAGAGGAGATAGCCACAGTGCAAGATCTCTTTGCTGGTCTTTGTGCTTGGCAATGGATCCTGGGGACCTCTTATTCCAGTATTTGATCTACTGATGGTCATTTTGCATAGCAAAGCAACTTGATGCCACTGCTACAACCATGCAAAGCAGAGTTGATATTTCTGAGTGGTGGCAGGGGAACCTTGCATCATCCTGTGGCTTCTTATATTCATATAGTAGAGAATTTTGTAGGTGTTCAAACACCTACAAGAAAAGCTGTGATTTTGCATGCTATAGGTCAGAAGAGAGTGAACTTACTAATCAAGAAGTGCTACTTAGAGACTTGCTGAAGCTAGAAGGTGTTTTCTCTCAGTACATTCAGAACTCCTACAGCAAGGGAGCCAGGATCTGGTTAGTTAGCCCAAGAGCAGGGGGAACATCTCTTAGCTTTTGCTAGACCTGTGCTAGGTGATCTGAGATTGCAGGATTCTGCACCTGGGAAAACTCTCTCTCTTCACTTCCAGTTGTTTCTTAGGTGATGGAGCAGGGTAAGGTGAAAGCTTGCTTTGCTTTGACACTAAATCTGTAAAATTTGAGTGCCAAAATAAACTAGAAAATATACAGCTTGTAAGCCTATATTCTAAGGTCTTGTGGAGTTTATTGCAAACATACAGGGTATGTATGCATAAACACTTCCAGGAGTAGCTTTTCCACACTCACTTTCCTATTGAGCTAGTGAGCTATCCATTCATCAAGTCTTGAAATTTTAGGAAGATCCTCAGCATCCAGTTCAGTCAACTTCGTTTAGTTTTGCTGGAATTGAGAGAATAGACACCTTCAACATGGTGTTGTGAAGTTTTTGTCTAGAATACATAGTTTTTCCACTGGCTTTAGTGGACCATTGGTTTCTAAGTGACACTCATAAATCAAGGACAACACTTATTCTTGTCATATTACTTTTGGTCTTGCAGGAACTGAGAGAATGGTTACATTCGAATTGTTGTTGAGTTTCCTCTAAAATCTCAGTAGACATTTATGCATTCAGTTTGGTGATTTAGGTTGTATATGCCTTAGCCACCTGTGAAAAATGCATTGAACAAGCACTGTTGGTGTTCCATGTACTACTCAAGTGCCACTCACTTTGATCCATACATGTGGTTTTCAGAGCTAAAACAAGAGGAGAAAACTACCTGATCACCAGCAGCCATTCTTGAATCAAATTGATGTGACCTCACCCCCTTTCTCACCTTCATCCAACATCTGCTGTTTCTTGAGATTTGTGGACCTGCCCACAACAAAAAATTGTCCCTGCAAGTATCAGGAAAACTTTAAGACATGATGCTGGCTACCTCAACAAAACCTAGAATAGAAGGAGAAGACCAGAAACCCAAGAAGAAAGAGCAACAAAAGAGGAGAAAAAAAGTAAAGAGAAGGAGAAACCCAACAGAGAAAGAATGCAAGGAAAGAGAGAGAAACAAGATGGAGAACTTTTCAGACAAGATCTTAAGAGGACAAAGCAGGCTTTAAAATGCTCCCCACTTAGGACTAACAAACCCTCGAACTAACATTCCTGAAGAATTCAAAGGTGGAAACACCAAAAATGCATAAAACCTCTCCCTCTTTTCTTTTTCTTGCATACATCATCCAGACAGAGAATGGTTACCCTAGTCCACGTAATGCTCACATAGCAGCACTAGTAAATCAAGAATATCAAACACCGACTTGTCATCAATTTAGCACTAGGTGTCAATGATGCTAATCCCTGTAGGAAAGAACCCTTTAGTTTCTGTGCTGCTCCTCATGAATCTGAGAAAATTGCTTGGCACTGAATCCAAGGGAAAGCGGATTCATCTCACTTCCATGCCTTGAGGCTGGTTACAGTCAAAGCTTACTAAGATTTTGCCTCAGGAATTCAAAAAGCTTATGTAGAGCACCAGTGGCCGTTTACATCACTTAAAACAAAGAAAAATTGAGGAAGATGCAGGGTACAGAAGCAGGGCTTGTGATAAGCAGGTGTCTGTGGTTTTATAACATTCTTCTTCAGTGCTTTGCAGGGAAACTGTCTTCTCCGGTGCTTCTTTGCAAGTCTCTTTTTCAGTGGTCCTTACAGTTTCGTACATCTTCGCTTATTTAGCTCGCTGAAAAAGGAAAAAAAATGAGGATGTAGAGTGCCGTGAAATGGTCGCTTTGTTCATTATACACACCATGTTGTAGGCACGCTTTGCATGTTTTCGTTGCAACTTTGACTCATAATTCCTATCATTGTCCTTAGCCTCTGGAGTCCAAATATCCTTATTTCTTGAATCTTTCTTCGCGTTGGATTGCCTTCTCAAAGCGGTTCTTCCGGTTCATTCTCTTTCTTGAGAATGACTGGTGTTCTTTAAAGTTTTTTAAGTTCCTGAGGCACAAATGCAAAGGAACATCGTCAAGAAAATGGTGAACTTTCTTCCTCTGATATCGTTGCAGAGAGAAGAATCACCACAAGCACACTATCGAACATGTAACATGATAGCCTCAGGGTGTGTAACAATGGAAACATCCTCAGCCACGAATGGCTTCAATGAAATCCGCTAATTTTCGTCATCATCGGCTTCTTCCAGCTTAAAAATACTGCGACACATACTCAAATACAGAGGGTACCAGACGCAAAAACAAAAAAACCAAAGCGTACAGAATGCCAAAGCCTCAGATATCCAAGGAAGGTTTAAAGCAGCATCAGTTCTCAAGCCCGGCTGGGCGAAAACTTTAGGCGGCCACTGCGAATGTTTGAGAAACAAGCCTTAACAGAGTATCATCCTTGACTCCGGCAACACGTACACAATACACAGCTCAAGGACAAATACGCGAATTCAGACTACCAAGCAGCAGACAGCGAACAACATCACGATAGTTCAGAGCAGAGAATTCACGGGAAACGAGCTACCAGAACCTCATCAGATGTTCTTCTAAAGCGACGCAAAACACACAGCAAACAGTGAAAGATGGAAAATCACAATAAGAGAAGCAGAAATATATAGGAGCAGACTTTGGCGAGGAACGGAGCTTTCCTTAGGGTTAGGGTTAGGGTTTGGAAATACGGTAAACAGCTCACGCGGATCAGGCCGTCGAAGAGATAGGACGTTTCCTTAGGGTTAGGGTTAGGGTTTGGAGCCGCAGTCATCAGCTCCCTGCATTATGGATCATGCACCACCATTCATTGATTGCTTTCCGATAGCGATGATGGGTCGTAAAATCTGAAGCAATTTTATAGAAAATTGGACATCGTTGAATCGACAACAAGTGCTGGAGCACATGTACTAGCTCATAAGGTAGTGAATGAAAGAGTTCTTCCTGGCTGTTGGGAGTGCGGTTTTCTTCGACACCCGCAAGGATTGAAGTATCGTGTGCTTATCGCAACTGGTGTTTCCTAGGGAAAGAAGGCATCGTTCCTGGCCATCGTCTCTGATATCGTCTCATTTCGGTGTGTAGTAGGGTTTGGACAAAATTGGAACCAAACAAATGGCGGCAACGGCCACTCAACAAGTGCGGGAGTGGACTGGATTGCAACAGTTCCCTGTTGCAACACAAACAGCGCTAATCAACATACTTGGCAAGTTGCGGCAGCAGAATGTAGACAGTTTGACGGTGGTTGTCATGGGGAAAGGAGGGGTTGGGAAAAGCTCGACTGTCAATTCTCTAGTTGGTGAAAGAGTAGCAGTTGTAAGCGCATTCCAGTCGGAGACCACAAGGCCGCTCCAATGTTCGCGTGCAAGAGCCGGCTTTACTCTCAACATCATCGATACCCCGGGCTTGGTGGAAGGAGGATGCGTAAATGATCAAGCGGTGGATATCATCAGAAGGTTCCTTCTGAACAAAACCATTGATGTCATGTTGTATGTCGACCGCCTTGATGGTTATCGTGTGGACAACCTCGACAAGCAAGTCATGAGGGCCATCACCCGATGCTTTGGTTCTCAAATCTGGCGCATTGGAATTGTTGTTCTTACCCATGCACAGCTCTCGCCAGCTGATGGTGTGGAATATCTCGAGTTTGTATCCAAAAGATCAGCAGCTTTACAGGAAGCAATCCGACAATCTGCAGGTTTGAAGAAGAGTGACAAAGAGGTCCCCATATGTTTGGTGGAGAACAGTGGACGGTGCAATGTCAATTCCGGAGGGGAGAAGATTCTTCCAAATGAAACCGTCTGGCTCCTTAGCTTGGTGGAGCGCATAGTCGAGGTGGCTACTAGTGAGAACAAGTCCATTTTGGTCGACAAGAAGCTGATTGATGGTCCTGACGCAAATCGGCGGGGCAAGCTTTGGATCCCTCTTGTACTGCTAGCCCAATTTCTCTTGATTGTTTGGCCAATCCGCAAGGCCATACAGAGAGACTTAGAGGAGGAGAAACAGCATCGACCTCAGTGGGAGATCAGGGCTGAAGAGTTTCGTCGCAGCTCAGGAATCTTTGAAGATGATCGCGCTGATGAGCAGGCCATTACAGAAGCTCTTCAACAAGATGACATTGCCTTGGACCAATTGAATGATTTTGATGATGACGATGATGATATATATGACTAGTATGATCATCTTCTCTGCACACAAAGACACAGTAGTGGGGTTATGATTCCTGACTGAATGCCTCGACTTTGTGTGGAAAACAAAATAGAAGACCAAGGGGTGACCTGCTGGGATGTAGCAACTTGCAGACAACCAAACAGCCACTGATAGGATGAGGGCAGATTGTTTGATTGAAGTTTTGCTCAGTTTGTGTAGCCTAGGAGCATGGAAGAGAAGATGGTTGGAATCAAGAGGCATTCAGAGAAGTAGAGCCATAGGATTTGCAAGAGCATCCCATGTCTGTTGACATAGGTTGGCAGTGTAATTTGACAAACCAATGTGATGAAACACATTTGGAGCGCCTTTTTTTTCCTTCAATAAGAGACAAACAAGAGCTTCCTGTTTTGTCTTCAGCACGTTGCAGAGTTGTGATGTTGTATGGAAGTTTATTTTATGCTCTGCAGTGTGGTACCTCATTTTCACTTCTGGCAATTGAACAGTTGAGCATCATCACACAACTCATTTGGTATTCTCATGGCAGGGCATATCAAAAGAGGAAACTGTGTGCAATGTATTTTGTGCAGCTTGTTTGTTGAGGGATGCTAAGCAGGTGTGTCCTGTGACAACTGAGTCTGTGAGGTTGCAAGAAGATGACAGATTGCGTGTGATGGAGAAGCTACATGGAGGTATATTGTTACACCACCAACATCGGGTAACCCCATGGAACATTGTTTTGTAAGAATTGCATGAATGTTGCTGATTTTGTTCGAGGCATAATGCGAGGTGCTTGAGAACATCAAGCAAATGTAGGGTGCAGAGGACTCACCCCTTGATTCAGCTCAAATATGCATCTCATTTTAACTTTTAAACTGCTGGAAAGTGCAGGTGAAGGAAGGCGCTAGAACCTCCCCCGATTCACTTTTTCTGTTAATTGGCACAGATTTTGTGGGCTCCTTGGAGTGAGATCTAATTGCAAAGTATTGGTTGGGTGTGAAGATTGCCAAAGACCAGATTGTTTCCCTCTTTCACCACATGTCAAGTCATCTTTTCACCTGCTTGGATCACACAAGCTTTCTTGCACTGCTACTCTCTCTTGCATCTATGCAGGTTTTATTTTGCTTAATGTTCTCAAATTTGGAGCTGTGTTTGGGACAATGCAAAAGTTATGGAAAATTTAATTATCGTTTGATGTTTGTCAAGCCTCCAAATAAGATTGCAACAGGACCATATATACAAAAGAGTTATCTTGAAAGTCACCATGTCTTCAGGTCTTTAGTTTGAGCCTCAAACTCCTGTTTTATCCCCAGTTGGAAGTGAAACCGGAAAGTAATCTCAATTGGGTACCATTTAGTGATTGGAGGTGTTTGATCATTTTGTAAATGTATCATGGAAGGGGGATAATACAATATACTTAAAGATCAGAAATCTATCTTGCAAATGTTGAGAGTACATTCTAGCTCTTTTTGAGGGTATGTTTACAGATTGGCAAACATTCTTGGGCAACTGGCTATCTGCTACCAAATCCCCTGATGTTTGAGTAGTAGATCTTCATGTTATTTGAGCAGTAGGTCTTTAAGGTGCACATGCAGGTGTAGCAAATCCATAGGGGACATACACTGACTTTGCAGATCCTAACACAGATGTGACATCTATAATAACCATGAAGAAATTTACCACACGATTTATAGAAGGCATTGACAAATACAAGTGGCCAACTAGATGGAGACCCAAGAGATCTCATATTCTATCTTTTGCACATCATCCTTACATTCCAGTGAACCAAGTTAGGGAAGATTTCAACCATCGTCAGCAAACCATGAAGAAATGTCAATGGATTGATGTAGGAATCCACATACCAATTGCAGAAGTCATTTACAATATAACACATCAGACATCATGAGGAATTCATGAGCAAAAAGTATGCACTTAGTCTGACAAAAAACTTACACTAAATGTTGTTTAGAGGAGCTATTTTGCATCTGCCAATTCCTGTGTTATTGGGTTGCTAGACCTTTTAATGGTATGGAAATGACTACCTAGATCATGTAATTTCTTTTTCTATGTAGTTCAGTGTGATTTACCCACCATGTATGTAACACCTCCAGTGTACCCTGAGGTTGTGCAATGGCACCCACCCTATGCCTTTGGAAACTCTACTGCATGCATTGCTACACCAGCACATAGTTTTAAGAAATGCTCCTAGACTTCCACAGCTACCACACACAGTTATTTATGGGGAAAGAAAATCTACCTCGCCAAACCTTACACATCTTAGATCACCTGCTCTTCACTTCGGGCAAGAGTCACTACCCAGGCAACCAGTAGCTTTTGTTAATATCTACACTAGTATATACTGAGGGATGGAGGTATCACTACAGTATCAATATCGTACCACCCTCCATTTTCAAAATTATGGGCTGAGGGGTGACTAGAATATCAAACCTAGTATATGTATTTTTTTTGTGTTTATCAGTGTCATCGAAAGTAACCATAAAGCTCTAGATAACACAGACAAAGGCTCCATTGAGAAGATGCACTTGTTGTGGGGCCCATGAGGACAATCCTGAAGTACCTATAGGGAAGCAATGCCTGAGCTCCATACACAGGCCATGATGCATATTGCCCAGGCCGACAAATGGTTTGTTCCTTCTGATGAGTGCATAATTCTGCCCAATGCTGCCCATCAGTAGAGCCCTGCCATGCCAATCAGAATTAAAGCCATTCAACAAAGATTTTCTAGACTCTCGTATCAGGTGAAGATGCAAATTTATACCACTGCAAAAGAATGACTTAGACAAAGGCAAAGTAATGTCAGTCCCACTTTTGTTCTTTGGTTGCCATTCCTACCTTGGAATTTTGTATAAGAAATGCTTTGCACAGAACACTCTTGATTGTTCAGGGGTACTTTACATCTTCAGCCATTAGTGGATAGGATCCATCCAAGCCCTTGTGTAGAACTGTTGACCTCCAAAGATAGAAGATCAGAACAGGAAAAAGAGTTTTACTTGGAGGCTCCAAGTGCGCATGAAATTGGAGGAGCCATCATGTCGCACAGTGTAGTAGTTGCAAATGAGCTGCAGAGGACCCAACTTGTGAGGAACTGGACTTTGCAGATGAGGAAACACAAAGTACCACATGGGACTTTGAATCTATTTTACCATAACAGTGGCCTCTGGGATACAAACTCACCTCATGATCCTCTCCCAAATCAACTTTCCACCAAGCTGAGGTTCCTCCACCTTCATTACAAGGTCCTGCAATTGAAGTACCCTATATAAAGAAAAACCAGAAAGATCGAGTTAAGAGACTTTGGACATGTCCCAATGATAACTGTAGTGAGCAGCCTCAGAGATGACAATGAACAAATGGCACACCTAAAGTGGGGTGTGGAGTTCTCGCAATATTCAAGCTCCATATGACAAATCACCCTGTTGGAGCACAGTCATGCCAATCCACTGACTGGCTACTGTAGAGTAGTGAAAAAATAGACAATTGCCTACCTGGTAATTGCGAGAAACTAGAGCCTTAGGATCAGTGAAGCGTGAGGGCGGGCTGCTTGCTGAAACCACCAACTTCTGCACAACAGGTTCACCAACATAAAGCCAAAGATAAGTTTGCACCAATAAAAGTTCACTCACATGTGATCACACACCACTGGCATTAGTGATAACAACATGAAACTTTACGAATAACTAATTTAGAACAATAAAAGTTCAGAAATATTGACCAACGGTGAATAAACATTACACTTAGGGTTAGGGCATGCCAGGGGAATTAGGTTCTCAATATGATATGACCTAAAATAAGCATACACACAATTCAAGGGTGAGCAGCTAGACTGCAGGTAAGGAGGAACCTTTATTAGAGCTGGATTCATCCATGGGTGGACTCCATAAGAAGTGCCAGTGTAGTAGAACACACCATTGCAATCTCCATCACAAATATACAGCAGCTCCTTGTAAGTTGAAGGACGACGGCTGAAGCGTTGATTGTTTTGAGGAAACTTCACCATGCGACCTTGGGTACGCAGGCCAAGACTTTTACAGAATCCCCTACATCAAGCATATAAGTGGCATTCACAATCAGCCAAAACTTTCATACTTAAGAATTCTATGAGTAGAGAGACATATTTTAAACAAATTACCTGATGTCAAACTATCATCTCTGAACATCCTTCAACAAATCCATTCAGTTCCCACTGCTGGCTGCCTACTGTACAATTTTCCCAATGAAATTTCTATTGATTGTATGTATTCCTATGCATCTCTGACTGCATCCATATGATAAGAACCACCAGATACAATATTCCAAGATCCACAATCTGCTTTACAATGATTGTTGTATGAGGAAGTGATTGAAACATTTTATTCAATAAACTTGACAACTTACTTTTGCTGATATGAAGATGTCAAATCCTGACTCAGATACTCAATTGCTTCTGTTGCCTGTCCCAGAAATTCTTCATCAATATGCTGCAGAAAACTAGTTCACAGACAAGTGTTCATAACATTGAATTCAATGCAATGTAAAACATGAACATGAGTGATGATGCGCAAACCCACCAGCTTCTTCAAGGATGGAATAAGCTTGCTAAGAGTGCAAAGATCAGAGTTTTGTAACTGCAGCAGTACCAACAGCTGTTAGTCTTAAACATAACTGCCAGATACCTCCATACTGCAGGACTTAAATATTATCAATGCATTAACAGACATCCTTTTGATGGAACTCAGGCCTTGGACATGCAAGTGCCAGTGCAAATATTCCTTAAGTATCTCATTATGAGCCACTCAAAACCAAAAATGACATCTCCTTGGACTGAGGAAGAAAGAAGCTGGCCCACCATCTCCAAAACTGGAAGGGATATAAATGGGAAGTGCACAAGAGGTAACAAGGACTCCAAGTCTTCCTCTCGCTGCCCAAACAAATGATCTTGCTCCAAGTTGTTGGCATGGCAGTTGGCATCATCCCAGCCATGTATTTCATCTCTGTTGGCAGCCCATAACATAACAGCATCCAAAACTTTCTCTTCGGATTCAACACATAAATCTGGATGCTGCCACTCCACCCAAAAATTGCTATGATTTCAACAATCATGAACTCTCAGAAGCTCAAAGCCATAGATGTAAAAGCAAACTTTCATGTAACACAAGAATGAAATGTCCTGGGGTTTGCTCTCATGTGTGAGAAGGAAACCTGCAAAATTCGAAGAAGGCATGATACTTCAAGCCCCCGAAACTCTGCGGCTGGGGGAACAATGCAATAGTCAAAATGGCGGGCACAGCATTCCTCACATGCATCTCTCAACACCTGACAAGAAGGCATGGAAGCCGCCACCTGCAGTATGGCACAGGCAGAGTCCTGTGGCAACACAATAGCAGAAACATACTGAGTCACTCTAAATGCAACCCTGGAATCTATATACAAGTCAGAAATTTTACCAATGAAGAAAAGCACAGTTTGGCTCAAGACTCTATGCTTCATTGATCACAAGAAGCATGAAGATAAAAATGTCTCTACAGAAGAAATTCTGTGAATGCTATTTTGTAAGTTCAACAAGCACATGTTGCTGTAGTTTAAGCTTAGTGGCAGGCACACAGTAACTTTTCCTTCCACTGAAAAGATATTTCGTGCTCTAGCATCAAGCTGATAACCTAAAGGATAACTCATACCACCTTGCAAGTGATTGTGGTTTTAATTCAATATTAGCTCATGCTGTGTTATCCATAATGGCCAAGACTGCTATAAGAAACTCATCCAAAGTTGTGGAACAAAAGGGGCTTCCAAGTCCTTGGAGCAAGACTGGGCAACTAAGTTGCCCCCATTATGACAGTTGTAACATGTCCACCTTTGCGAAGAAGAAAGTAGCCCTAAAAGCTGAAGAAACACTCAGCCATGCTTGGTCAGTAGACTTTGCATCATTCTTATCATCTTTTTTTGCTCTTCTGATGATAGTGATGCAATGTACACAAGCAGGGTATGGAACAGCAGACACCACAATCATCCAATAAGCCAACAAACACAATGACTGAAAGGTGTGGTTGGAAAATATAATTGGGGATCCAATCAAAATTCCAATCCTATTATAGCAATACTCTCACCACACCCATAAGACATATTTTAGTGCATCAGATGACTGCAAATCACTACCTCAGTAAGGCAATCCAGAAGGGATACGCAACACTCTTGCTGAAGAAGTTCAATTGCAAACTGATCAGCAAGCAGCAACAAAGGTAGCAAAAGACACCCAGCATTGTCCTTCTCATCCAGCTCAAGGTGGCCACAGTACATAAAATGCAGCATCACCATCAACAGCTCAGGGGATACATCCCTGATGACCACCTCTCCAATACTGCTTTCGCACATGCCATTTGTGAACATCTGTGCAATTGGTAATCACTGAACTTCTGTCAGATATTATCACTTGGATGTCTTAAAAAGTGCTCACTGCAGCTAAATAGCAGAAACACACAAACGCATCCTGCCATCATCAACATATGAATCAGATTTAGTTGGTGTTTGAATGCTTCCTTTGATCAATAGCAAACTTCTGTTCAAAATACTGACCAAAATTTTACTGCAAAAAGAATTAGAAACCCTAATAGATTTGCTCTGGAAAGATGAACAGATGAAATTGTCAGACTTCTTGTTGCGAATGCTTGAAACAAAGACCAACTTGCGACCTAGGACACTCCAACCAATTTAAGACCAAGGCAATAAATCTGCAAGGGATGGCAACCAGTCAAACAAAAGAGTTAACAATGAGCAGACCACTTGAATAAAGCAATTTCAAGTTGACAAAGAACATCTTCAATTGGCTTTAAAGGAGATAACCTTTCTAAATGGGACACTCCATGCACTGAGAACAAGTTTATGAGCTTGAAACACCTTGCCATGACTCTCCACAATAATATCCACATCACTGAACTCCCCAGTCTCCAGAAGCTGCATCAATCGAGATCCATCAAAGGGCAGATTGATGGGAAATGCAGGCCTTTTCTCAAGAAATGCAACAGAGCTATTGTAGATTAGCTCCACTTTGGGATCCAACTGAGCAACCTTTGCTCCATAATCTTCTTCTCCTGTGAATGCCATTTTAAGTTCCTCACATTGTGATGCAAGTATTTTGAGGCCAAACTCCTCTGCAAGCTCTTGAAGTGGAACCAATTCAGATTCACAGACCTGAATCAATGGAGACACACGGACCAATGTGGACATCAGCTGCATGCTCAGGATTTTCTAACACTGTGTCTCCTTCCATACTTATCTATGAGATTACAGAGAAAAATCCACAATAACACTTTTAAAGTAAACCTTCTGCACCCTGAACATATCCTTTGAGAACACCAGTGTTGACAACATGGCTACAGTCCATGCACCTTAGCCCCTGAAAAACAAATATATGCATTACGGCTCTATATACATCAAGCTTCCTACGACTGTGGCTGGACAGTAGTGGTACCTGTGTACGTCCTGTATACATGTACTGAAGGAAAGAGTGCAAGACAGAGTAGTCAACAGAAGGCAACCAAATAACATCTTCAGATGACACGGCGAATCTGGTACACCATGAAGCTAGAAGAACTCGATGAGCTGGCACAACTTGCCTTGCAGGTCCAACCACAAACTGCATATCTGCAAATTCAGCAGACTCCAGAAAGGGGGCTAAACCACCAGAAACCCCTTGAAGGTCTAAGTGACTACTTAGTGATGTCCCAATGACTCGTGCTGGTGGCAGCACCCGAATGTTGCGGTATCCCACATGCTTATCCCAGCTACTCAGGCCAACATACTTCACCTTGCAGTTAGGATTAGTATCAGACCACTCATATAAAACATGGTTCCCAGGCTCGCCTTTTCCAACAGTGATTCTCCCATCCAAAATGCTTATCCAATAGCGCTCAAAGCTGGATGGACAGAGCACAATGCCTGCCATGTCAACTACAGTTTGACCATCAACCAGCATCTTAAGTCGCCGATTACGGTGGCTGCCCAGAATAACTGTATAGTTTGGGCCCAGGTCTGTGCGGTAGTGTTTGCATCCTGTATGCACAAAATTTTGATGAGTTCTAACATTTGGACTTCTATGTTAAGCTTTTGAGCATAAAGGGTTTAGGCTCCCATGAACATGGAATCACCATTATCTTCACAAGATCAAACTCACCAAACTCAGCACAATGTCCTAATATTTACAGTCTCACAAATGCAGTATTGGAGACACCAGGAAACTGCTACTCAACTCAAGGCAAGCATCCAGCAAGAATGGAGGTGGGAGAAAAAGCAATATACAATCTGGGTTGCAGAAGTCATTTTTTCAGCCAGACATAGACCTCAATGTCCTGCATCTCCCCACTGTCTCTTTGCAACTTACTTCAAGCAAGTTTCACTATCTGTACAAGGAATGCTACTTTATGTTCACAGATTAGGTGTCAATCATGGAGTTCAACAGAAGTTACTTGTATTGCTTTCCATTGCTCTGAGCTGATTGGACTGAAGTTGATAAAAATAGAGGAGGGATCCAAGAATGGACTCCCTTAAGTGGCTGGAACTTCAAGTCTTTGGATTCTCTGGACAACCTAGGTAAGCCTCCAGCAGGTAATGGTGACAAATGCACAATCTATGTTCAAAGGGGGGCTCTTGAGACAGAAGAATTACCTGGATGTTCTTTGAACACAACAGTCACATCGTTGTCTGCACGTGCCTCGAAAGCCACGCATCCCCTCCCTGCCTCCGCAAACCGCAGCTCATCTCCCATCAGCCATGTACAATCGAACGGCGGCACCACTAATACATTGTCCCCAGACATCTTTTTCTTCTGTTACAGAAGGACGCTTTCGAAGAAAGCTCTACTCCAGTTCCGCAAGGCATCTGGTCCCTAACCCGCTGAATGTTGTGGGAAACAAATACCGTCTTTTCTTTTCCTAATAGAAAGACTCAAACAGCACACACTATCTCTGGCAAGCTTATCCGTTGCATTAAGCACATATACAGGCAACGATGTGGCACATTTCCAATTGTTTCAGAATTATACAAAGTTCCGATGCACTTATGACTTTGCTCAAAACTGCAAAGTTCTCCTCGTTTCAAAAATTTCCAAAAAAGTGGACCGGCATAACCATCATCATCATCATTATCACGATCATTATCATCTCTTCCTCGACATGTTATAATAGGATTCTCTACCTTGTTCGAAGGATTGGAATCAAATTTCCTGAAACGGAACGGACCTTGCGATCCTTATCCGCAGCACATATACCAGGGATGGATCTTACACTACTTGGATCTAATAGAGAAGCAGCGGGGGTTCAACTGATTGGAAATTTGCATACCTGTGTGTTGCGCTCCTAGTGGCCACGACAGTCGAAGGAGGAAAGATAACAGAAGAGGAAACGTAAAGAGAAAGAGCTAGCGAGCTCGCGGAGCAGCTCCTCGATGCGCAACGTCGCGAGAACACAAAAGATTGCCGTTGTTGTTGTTGTTGTTCGTGGTTCTGCGGAAATACATCCGTTTCGTGAGGTACATCAGTTTCCGCCATCGCCACTCGCAAATGGGCCCATGCTTTCCGTGCAATCGATTCTTAGGGCTCAGTTTCCAGCCGCCCACACGGGTACTACCTACCTACCTATCTACCTACCAGATAGGTACTACCTACTACCATCCTGTTGTACGGCTATTTCCGAGCTATGAGATACACTCGATTGATTCCTCAGTGTGGCAGAATTGGTCAAACCTGGCTGACTTGGAGATAAACTCTGCGCCACATTTCTTTTCCTTTTTTTTTTTGCAATTTTGTGATGTTTAGCCAAATTTGGCTAACGCGCCAGAGAGGAAGAGTACAAAAATATTCAAAATCCTCCTTTATTTTGACGACCTTCTGGAGACAAGCGGGCCCACATTACTGTCTAATAAATATGGCGATTTCAGGATTTTTTTTTTTCCTCAAAATCTGGTTTAAGGTTGGTCAAACTTGGGTGACCTGGAGATAAACTCTGCACCAGGTTTCTTTTCCTTTTTTTAATTTTGTGATGCTTAGCCACACTTGTCAACAATCATCCACAAGAGGAATTAGCCAAATTTGGATAACAGGCCAGAGAGGAATCAAAAAATCATTAAGAATCCTCCTATATTTTGGCGACCTGCTGGAGCCCAGCACCCCACATTGTCTCTAATAAATAAATAAGGCGATTCCAGAATTCTTTTCCTCAAAATCTGGTGACTTTGGCACATTTTTTCCACAAGAAATCCTTTGAACCACACTTGTCGTCACGCACTGGATCTTTTTCTTTTTTGTTTTGTCGCCGCCACAGTGCGGAAATTTGCCAGAAAAAAAGAAAATACCTGCTTGTTTTAATTGGCGAAAGTTTGCCACTTCGTGAACAAAGTTGTAATTTGTTCGAAAAACAAGTACATTTTTGGGAATTACCTATGGCAATATTTTGAAATAAATATGAGGAGTAAATGGCGACAGGTCCATAGAATCTGAGTACAGCACCAGAACCCGGAACCCTGAGTTTGGTCATATACAGGGTAAGATTCAAAAAAAACCCTGCAAAAGAATACATTAGAATCCAAAGGGGGGGGGTTGAAACTAAGAAAACCATCAATTTTTGTGGGAAACTGAGTTTCACCTTATCTCTCCTTTTTCCTGAGCGCCTCCATTGCTGCTACGTCATATATTTTCACTGCTCCTGCTAGTATTGCTACTATAACTACTCTAGAACCTTGTGGAGCAAATGCTGAGTTTCAGCATTTCATACCCAGATTTAATAAAATTGCATTACTTTACGGATACTACTGAAAGAGGGGTTGGGGGTGAAAGGAGGCTCAAAAACAGGGTTGGAACTTGGTTTAGGGGCCAAAGCTACAATGCCATGATTGGCCTGTTTGTTCATTTTTACTATTTTCTAGCCTTTTTTTTTGCTGTTTATTTGTACGTTTAAAGTTTATCATTTTTCTTCATTTTTCTATAGGAACCATCCCAAGCTCCACCACAACTTTAGATTTTGGATTCTCTAAAGGAAGGATTGCAAGTGAACTATGGTTTGTGTGGGGGGGTATTGTTGAGCACAACTCAATGGCAGGAATCACGTTTTGCAAAATGCCCCCATGTTGGGTGTGCCGGTATGTCGGGCCCTCTCGCTCGTACGGTGAGAAATTACAAAATGTAATTTCGTGCCATACTCATGCACCTAGTTGATTGCATCAGATAATGCCCTACACATAACAAAGAACCGAAGATCAATTTTTTAATTGTTTCTTTGGCAAGTTGGGGTGGGGGGAAGTGTATTTGGGGACAATGCAAAATTCCCAACTATCTCCATTTGCAAGTGGGTGGGGGCAATGTTAAAGGGGGGATAGTTATCCTGAACTAGCCAATGGTTAAAAGCCAAAATTCCAAAAGAAATCTTCATTCAAGGTTGCTTGGAGGCCTCTTTTTTTTATGTGTTTTAAAGATTTTGTTATGAAAATTCATATTTTTACAATAATAAATTTATACTACTACAATAATAGTAACTATTGTGGCTTGTGCCATTGTGCACATATCATAATATTTGATGAATTTTGAAAGGGCAAATGATACACAAGTTCTTTAACCTAAGTCCAAAATTCAATTTTCATTTTATTTTTTAAAATTATTGAATTTTCAATAGAAAAAAATTACTCAACATGCAATGTCTCTTGCACCTTAGATCTAAAAATTAGAAATTCATGTCCATGCAACCTTGCTTATGGAGGGCTTTCCAACAATATCAATATTGGACCCCAATTTCCCCATAATTTTAATTTTTAATTTTATTCATTCAAAATTCAACAACTCTTGCATCATAAATCTAAACATTCTAAAACCACATGATTGCATCCCTAATAATCAAAAGCTTTCCAACATCACAAGGGGTGTGGTGCCTTGGGAGATCTCAATGTGACAAAACAACATAAAACAAACAACTTAGCTTCATTAATAGATGCAATACAATCTCCATACCTTGCACCTTTGAAAAAGAAAATTTTTAAAAGGAAAACAAAGGGTGTGTCATACTATGGCCTCGCCATTTACATTAAAAAGTATCTTAAGGCAAAAGAAGAAGAATTATGAGAATTCAAATATTTCACCATGCAAAAATATAATCTTCAAAAAAATCCTCTGCAAAAGAAACCAAAATCCTTCAAAATATCATAACTCTATAACTAATCTCAAGTTTTCAACACAAGCCAAAATATCATCTTTCAAAAATCCTCATATAAAAATAGACCTACTACCTAGGGGCAAAAATCCTTTAAGCTATTATACTCTATAGTGAATCTAAACACGATATCATCGCCTTGGTAGGCAAGGCCAAGAATGAAGGAATCAATATCCTTGATTTGTGAAAGTCTAACCGATCACTTTTGTGTCCACCCAATTGGGCACAAAACTACATTCCACAAGAAATCCAATGGCCAAACATTCTCAAGGTTATACATGATGTGTCATGTCAATCAAGACACATCATGTCCATTCTACCACAAGCATATAATTACATCCAACAATCAATCTATACACATAACTGCGTCCAACAATCAATCTACATATTTAAAATCTCAATTCTATATATTTCTTCTTAAGTTTCCTAAAAACAAATTCTCAAATTTTAGTAATTTTTTTCCAAGATTGAACTATGTATTTGGAGTCTTCCTAGGATTCTAAATCAAGATCTAGGAGGTGCCAATTGTATCACATCAATTCAATGTGTGTTGCAAGAATCTTCTTTGCATTGGATGTAAGACTTTGATTTTTCTACCCAAATTTCCCCAAGATGTTCATAGGTGCGTGATACCGAGGGTGAATGAGTTTGCATTAGAGATTGATGTTAGTGCCAAGAATATCTTGCTAACAATGTTTTAAGTTCCTCAAGCATCGGCTAGAGTACATGATCTCTTGCTACCTACTTGCATGCCACTTACTTTTCGATGGTAAAGACCCTAGTTACAACAATAAAAAATTTGCATCATGTTTTCCTCCACTTGACAAATTGAAAGAACCTCAATCTTTCTTTCTATAAACGACAATTATCTAACAAATTGATTAAAAAATATGCATAAATAGTAGGGAATGGAAGCTTGAATTTTGGTTTATTTTGTTATAATTGACAAAGAAAAGAAATATATTGATTGTTCATACAACCCAACGAGACATGAAACTTAACAAAGACCAACAACACAGAGAGATTAATGATTGTGAAGGATGAAAGCTTGCAAGAAGGTTTTATAAAGTTTGGTATTGGGGGACTATGCCATTATTTTTCATTCAAAGGCAAACCTAGAGTTGATGTTTTGCAAACATCCCAAAATGGTTTTGTAATGTGAAATGGTTGCAAATTTAGTTGAAATCTAGAATATGGCTTGCAAAAAAGTTGAAAAAACATGCATTTGTGTTCTCGCATTCAAAGAAACAAAGAAATGTCTTACAACCATCATTCATATAACATGTGATATTGTTACGAGCAAATGTACATATTAGCTCACCTATACAAAATTCAAATTATCAAAGGTTTCCAACTTCATATTTCATTGAAGTTTGGAAATAGAAAAATTTATAGCCAATTTTTTTGGTGGAATGATTATTGGCAAACTATGGTGGTTGCAAAATAATGATGAGTTCAAATTTTTTTGGTGGTTTCAAGCATTGAATTATTTCTTCAACATTCAAAACAACCTATGAAAATCATGGGGCATACCAACCAACATAATGAATTAATTTGCATTTAGATCTGACTATAACAATTGAATCACAAATATATTTCTCACATTCTTCTCAAACATTTTTGCATGAAAATATAAATAAAATCAATTAATAATTTTAATTTCTACTTTCTAATGTAGACATTCAAATGAAAAAATGTATTTCTCACATGCAACTGTAGAAAATGAATCAAAATTTTAATTTCTAGTAAGCGGCCACAAATAAAATGAATTAGAAGCCTTATTTGTAACATGGGACCTGCGACTATAATAAAATGAATACAATATTATTTTCTCACATGTGGCCCTAAAAATTGTATTAACAAATTCGTTTTTATGTGCAATTATGTCATTTTTACATGAAATTATAAATATATATTTTTCATTTTTTTCATTTATCTTTTGTATGTTTCCATTAGAATTTTTATATCATGTACTATATTCAAGTGAAAAATAATAATGAAATATCATGGACATTTTTTTTTACTATAATTAAAATCAATCACACATTATTTTGATTGAAAGTTTGATGTGTATAATTTGACATCAACATGAAAGCAAATGCAAAATTGGCACATCATGTTTGTTTGATCAATATGGAATCTTCTTATGACCTTAAAAACATGTTGTTCATGTTAAAATTTGCATCCAATTGAAATATTTTATTATAACATAAAAAAGAAAAACCCTATGCCCTAAGTAATTTTCATGTTTTTAAAGTGGGTACTTAGTAGAAATGGTATGCTTACATTTCTACCCATACTACACAAACATATTTAGCACTAAGGTGTTGATTTATTTATTTATTAAATGAAGTTTGGCATATTGTATATATTATTTTCCAATCTTTTAAGTTCATTATGTGTATATTCTTCACATTGTTTTTTAGAATAACTACTTCCAAGTCATGCAAAAGCAACCCTAGTGCACTTACATTCTTTACTATGTTCCATGGTCACCATTTCCAACAAACATATGACCTCCTCCCATCACACCACATACATGCACCATAGAGGCACACTTATTCCTTTAAAATCAAAGCACTTGGGGAAGAGCTCTCGTCTTTCTCCCTCTCCAAAGCAACATCATTAACCATGCCATCTACTTCCATTCAAAGCTCACACACTAATAGAAACATGGTTTTTATGATTTCATAAACAACTATGTTTATAGTTGTTACACCACTTATGACTACTCATTACTACATGACTTTGCAATTCAAAAGACTACATCACTTATGCTAGTAATTAGAAACATGGCCTTAATCACAAATGTTATTAACAACTACCATCTAAGGCATGACTACATTCATTCCATACACAATCATGGAGGACCTATCAATGGATCATTGGATTGATTTAATAAATTTAAATTATGAAATCTATTGACCTATTATGTGTTGCCACTTGGCATACATTTGATTTAGTAAATGTAAATTACGAAATTGCTTGATCTACTATTTCTCACCACATGGCATAGGTTCAATTTATTAAATGTAAAATATGAAATTATTGTTTCACTATGTTGTGCACTATTATTGATGATTTGTTTATTGTTTATAAGGGTTTTGAAATGTTGTACGATTTAGGAAATTATACAAATGGCATTTGTAACATTTAAAATTTAAGATTAAAGATGTGCATCATTTGATTATTTTCCTAGAATTGATTTGGTTAATAATAGTTATTTATTTATTTATATGGAATGATTTTCTTTTCCAAATGAATATTAACAATTATCTAATGTGGGATTGTTTAAATGCAATCTAAGTATTGGTTTAAATTCTATCCACATAGACTTCTTCATAGAAAAGTATTATGGGTTGATTGGTTTTTCTTAGACATAGGTTAAACCTTTTGGTTTTTTAAAATATATATATATATTTATGTTAAGTTCAAATATTATTTGTTGATTACAAAGCTACAGAAAAAAAATAATGGACTCAAGTTCAATCATGCTTGATGGCTTGAGTAAATTATATTTGTCAAAAGCACTTGATTTTGGTTCCTTTTGGCACATTGGTCACACATCCAAGCCTTGAAAGGTTAAGGCCTTGTGTACATTTTGTTTTGTGCAAAATTTTGCCAAAATGTGAAAAAAAATTGGGGTTGTGACCTTTACAAAGGTTTTTTTGATTTTTTTTTTTGAATTCTAAAAAATACAAGGTTTTTAGATTGGGTTCGCCATATTTAGAACACTTGATCATGTGGGTCACCAAAGTTGGTTCTAAATTCTTCCTATGGACGGTTGCCAATGTGGCTACACCACAAAAGTGAAAAAAGTTGTGATTGTGTATATGTATTTATTGGATAAGTTCAAAAAATGCAATAAGAGGATTGATAAGTGGAATTTGATGATGTTTGATGGTTTGAAAGTTAATTTTTGTAAAACAACTTGTTTTTTGTTATTTTTATACCATTGGTGGACACATTGTCTATCTTTGGATATAATTAATGAATTAATATTGTTGTGTGATAAGACATGTTTATATGGTGAATTTGGATTATGAAATAAAATATTTATAAGTTATTTATTTATGAAGGTTCAAATTTTTGAAAGTTGGTTCCCACTTAATTCAAGTCTTCATGAAAAGTTATAGTTTTAAATTATGTCCCAAATTAATAATGTAACATAGTCAACATTAAACAATGTTATTCATGTTCCAAGTTGTTTACATGTAGTTAAATCCTAGTAATGCAAATTGTTTAACCCCATATGATGATTTTTTAACAAATCAAATAATGTTGAAAGAGGAAATATACACCTTTTTAATCCTAAATCTAAATTTTCATTAAAATTTGATTTTAATTGACTTTATGAGATTCCAATTGAAAAATCGCTTCAAATTAAAATTTTCTTTTTCATCTTTTAAAAATTACAAGATGCCTCCATAAAATCGCACTTGTTGAAATATTTATAGCAATATATACCAATTATGGTTAATGGACAAATATCTATCAACAAACTTATTATTCAAATGATTTACACTATGCATTTCAAAAACTAACAATATTATCAACATTTATATCCTAGCTTTTGTGAGAAGATCCATTACTATAAACACAAATGTTTACACATTAATGACAACCAAATTTAATCGATATTCAATTTCACAAATACAATGAACTCCATTATTGGAATGAATGAGTCTTGTTTAATGTTGACTAATGAACCCTTGTGTCATTGCCCCAAGTGTGATCATTTTCAAAGCACTAATAGATAGAACTTTTCAAAAAACATCTTCTAGGCTATATACATGACCAATGTGAAAGGTGATAATATGAAAAGGCAAATAGGATGGCCAATATCATGAAAAGGCATTGATTGGTTGAAAAAACCAATTCTAGAAATTTGGATTAATTTTTAATAATGAAAATTACCTTAAAATTCAATAATTTTTTTCAAACACTATGAATATCACCTAGTCATAAACAACTTTCCAACGATACCAAAAGCACAATGAGGGGCCCCATAGTTCAAAAGGATTAAGGTGTGGTCACAAACAAAACAAACATTATCCTAATATGTAGATATTCAACATTAGCCAATATTTCCATCAATAGTATCCAAGGTGATGTTTAACAAGTTACATTAAGTCATACCATCAAACATGATTGAACTTTCCACATGGGGAAATTAGCACTAGTCAATGCTTCTTAAATAGAAACATTTTAACCAACTAATATTGGATATTTGTATTGTATTTAAATCATAAACGTTAAGCTTTTAATGTAACTTCTTTATCATAATTGTACCTATAGCGACCAATTATAAAAGTTGCAAATGTAAATCAACATTATACTACAAAAAGTTGGTATGCACAAAGAAAAAAAAGGTTTGAAACCAACTTTGATGGAAATCACAACCATGCTTACCTAGGTAATAATTTGAACATTATTTGAGGGTGCAAAACACCTATTGCCCATTCAACAATGTGCATTTTACTTGAAATCTTCAAAATATAAATAATATGTACATAATTTATTTCTAAAACTCATTAATTATCTTGCATTTAAAATGATCAAAATAAATTGCAATCACTACATTAACCATTTCTACCTTAAAAATTTCTACATAAACAAAATTTGAATTAAATTCATCAATGTAATTTATTGACCAATTATGTGTCATCATATGGTTGTCTTATACAACATAAACTAAGGAGCTTAGCCTAAATGCCTACCTACCTAGGCTAACTTAGACAATATTGCCTAACCTAGGCTTAAATTGCCTACCCTAGTAAACACACCTAACCTAGGCACCTTCATAGGGCCTACCTAGATGTACTTAACTTACCCAAGATTTAGTTAGGCCTACCTAAGACCTACCTAGGTTAATATAAACTACCTAGACTTACATAGTGTCTAACTAGGTTATGCAAAACATCAACCTAGGGATTACTTAAGTCTATCTAGATTATAAGCAAGCCTACATATAACATATTTGTGCTTACCAAAGGTCCAACTAACTAGGTCTACCTAGCATATGTAAGGTATATTAAGGCCTACCTAAAGCTTACCTAGGTTTACATAGGCTACCTAGGCTTATGTAAAGCCTACAGTACTAAGCTTACCTAAATGTACCTAGGTCTACCTAGGCTTCCTAGGCTTATGTCAGCCCTACATAAGTCTATTGAGGCCCACCTAGGCCTATGTAGGTGTACCTAGGTTCTACTTAGGCCTATGTAAGGCCTACCTATTCCATGGCCCTACAAAGCCCATGGAAGGTTTAGCTAGGGCTATGTAGTGCTATAATAGGCTTACATAGGGCCTATTTAGATCTACTTAGGTTATGTAGCTAGTATACCTAGGTTTATATGGGGCCTATTTAGGTCCACCTAAACCTATCAAAGGTGTATTTAGCCTATTCCTAGGGTTTACATATAAGGCTATTTAGGTCCTACATAAATCTACATAACCCTACCTAAGGTGTATTTAGACCTATTTAGGGCTACCTAGCTTAATTTAATTGAAATAGGTAGGCTTTCAAGAATAATAGGTAGGTTAATTTAGGTGACATTAAGGTAACCCACATAAAGTAATTTAGTTTATGTAATTAAATAAAATCAAAGGGACACATGTCACTTCCTTCAAAAGGACTAATATTGTATAGTCATAACAATAGTCATCTAGTCATGCATATGATTATAGTCACAAAAGTGGCAATGTCTAGTGTCTTCATATGATTCCATGATTAATTTTGAACATTAACTGGAACATGTCATAGTCATAAAAGCCATGTTTTGACATAAGGTATGATTAATGTATGGTGGGATTTCATTTTCAAGTTATTTAATGATGGGAGCTTGCCATTTCAAATTTTTGGCATTTTAGGCAATAATTTTTTTTAAAACTCACCAATTTGAAAAATAATTCAATTAATGTTGAATCCATTCATGTACCAAAGTATTTATGTTTTCATTTCAACAACTTTTCTAAAAAAATTTAAAACGTGCAAGTATTGAAGGACATTTCTTTTTGTGTCCTTGATTACTTTTTGGAAAACATGAATGATCTTGTGTGTGCAAAAAAATTGTAAATACCTTAAGATTTGGTTTTAAAATTTTAGTTTTTCTAGGACTACTTTTGGCTAGGTATTGTGAATATAGTTGGTTATCAACTAAACTTCAAGGGTAAATTATGAATAATCAACTTACCAAATTTCAAATTGGTTAAGAAATGGACAAAGAACCTACCCATTTGTTAAGTAAGACCCTTATGGGATTATGTATAGTTTTAACCCAAAAAAAAACCTTTATCCTTCCATATTTCCTCCCAATAGTTTTTTGAACTTAGGTTTCCCAAAACCTTTGAGCTATCAATTTCCATTTGGTAGCACTTTCAAATTTCAAAGTTATAATTTTTATTTGAATTCAAAATGTCGCAACCCCACTTTGAGGGAAGTGTGAGGTCGCCACTCACACTCCCGAAAATGGGACTTGGGAATCCTCTGGGATTCCCTAAAATTCAGAGCGTGATTTTAGGGGTTAAAACACCTTGCATTGAAATTTTTTTTATACCGTTGGAAAGGTCTTGAAGTGTAGATGTCCAAAATGGCTTCACATGAGCCATTTGGATATCTGCAGCACAAGTTATGGTCGAAAGAAGGGCCGAGAGTCAAACTGACAATTTGACTCCCGACCACTAAAAGTCAGGAATCGACCCAATTCCGGTGCGTTCAGGTGAAGTGTGACACACCGTTGGAAAGCTCTTGAGGAAAGCTATAACTTTGGTTTAGACCTTGTCTCGATCCGAGTTTGGGGCGAGGAGTTATGAGCGTCCAAAGTCCCGGAAGTCCAAACTGAGACAGTTTCGAGACTCCACTTTGGGAGGTCCCGGGAAAAAGAGCCATTTGGATGCAAGTGCGATGGAGAGCTGCAGAAAATACTATATGGGGGAAGGTGGTGGCTTCCCCTGAGTCCGGGCCGTTGTGAATCAAGTGAGTCCAAGGTAGCCTGTGGCTTGTCCCAACACCTAAAGGGTGCAAAATGAGTTCTAACCAACTTGTTGGTTGAATTTGGATGCAAGACTGGGTAATTGAGTAAGCTTGTCCTTCTTCCTAGTCTATCTCAGAGCTTTTAGCACGCCCCTCTCACCCCCTTTAGTGCTGGAAGCTGGGAGCGCACCCCGAGTCCAAATTTTTTACAATTTGAGTGACTTAGTCCCAACTTGGGGCTAACTTGGGACTTGGGAGCACGTCACAAAATGTCATGGAGATTGAATAGTCATATTTTCCACTTTTTATTTTAGTTCAATCCAATTTTCAAAATTTGGCTTGAATTTGACATATAACTCCAAGATCAACAAGTTGCATGCTTCATGAGCCTCTTCTTATATGTTGAGGGTTTTGTTGATAATTGAAGGGTTTTTTAATGCAAGAATACATATTATCTTTTTTTTGACATGAATGTATGCTTTTGTTGGCATTCCTTCTAGACTATTGATACATAATCTTTTGTTTTGTGTTTTTGTTAACATTTAAATATTAACATTCAATACTCTAGACACTTGATTTTTTTATTGTGTTTTGTTGACATTTGACACTTTTTGGACTTTAGACTTGTTACATAGCTATTATGTGCAAGTTTCAAAGTGAAAGATTTTGTTAAACATCTTAAGGATTAGAAATGTACAAAAGGACAACAAGCTTCCTCTCTTTGCGATTGACTTTGATGATGATAATAGGATAGGAGTTGAGGTTTCGATTGTCCAAGCAAACATAATTTTAAAAATATAAATAGTCAAAGGGTCCTATGTTTTGTAAGATCATGGTGTGAGTTAGAATGAGATCAACACATTGATAGTAAAATGATTATAGCTGGGTTGCACATGATGCATATTAACCATATGTAAACAAACAAAATTCATTTATATTATTAATTACAAATATCTCATAAAACCTTTGAATGTGAATTTAAAATTTAGAGTATATTCATGAATTAAGGAGTCAATTGATGTGTAACCACTATTAAGCTTTAAATCATTAAAATTGTATTTAATTCCAAGCTTTATGAATACTTAGTAAATTTATACATCAATGTTTTCAATATATCAATATGACATTTGGATAAATTTGAAAGTAATCTAATGAATATGTAAGATCAAAGTCAATAAATAAATTAAGCACACCATTTTATTTTGGAGTTTTTTTATAACAAAAAACATAAATGGGGTCAAGTCATGGTTGAAAATGTTTTTGGTAGTTTGAAAAAAGTCATAAGGAGCTCCTACTTCAATCAAATTTGGGTCTTAATCTTTTACTTAATGTTTTTATTTGTTGTTTGTTGCATAACCTATTGTAAATGAAAGATGATGTAAGTATTGAACGTTTTTTGCACATCATTAAGCTAAAAACAAGTAGTTAACATGAAGATAAATTAGTCAACATTACCCATAATGAACCAATAAATCAACAATAAAATGAAAAAAAGAGGTCTAGAGATAATTTGCAAAGGAAATTGACTCATTACCTAGGGAAATAGAGAACTTCCCGTGAAATGTAATTACCCTCATCTTATTCGCAATCATCAAATCAAAAAGTTTTGAAAACTATTCAATGCAATCATCTTGTAGTTCTATTCAGGGTCATTTACAAAAATGCATCATTTTCATTTTCATCATTTCCAATTTCAAAAGTGACGATTGGAACCTAAATGTTGTCATTGTTGTTGGCAACCCAAGAAAACGCCATGTTCATCACTTGTGTCAATTTTGTGAGAGCTTTCACCATGTCAACTTGATTTTTCACCATGTTAGTTTGATTTTTGTTGATGTTCTTATCTTTTTCTTTAAAGTAATCAAGTAGCTTGTCAAGGATATTCTCTTGGCTTGCCATAGTATTAACTTGAATTTGGTGAAATAACTCCATCAATAACTGGCGTCCTTTTTTTATAGCTTTAGCCATGGTTTTGTGAGCTAATAGAACACGAAAAGTTGCTTGTCCTTTCTTACATCTTATTATGTTGACTAATTTTGGGGTAGTTGGATTAGAACCTAGCTTGTGCAATAGAACTGTGTGCTTTGTCAAATTCTTGGGGTTCATAAATGGGGTTTATAACGATGTGGAGGCTTTTGGCAAGTTGACACATTGAGCTAGAAACGAGTGGTTTGGGGTTGTTCATATAACCATGTTTTATCCGTGTTATGTGCATAAACCTTGTTTGCTACATTCATATCTTCATATTGCACTCCCAACTCTAGAACCCTATCATCATCATTGAATTCAATGGATTCTTCTAGGGTTGCCTAGCTAGTTTGTAATTTCCATCTCCATTAGCCATGAAGTTTCACATGTGTGGTGCATTGAATATGGGTTGCTTGCCAAGGAATTCATGAATCATTTCATATAATCTTCGCCCAAAGTTATAAAAAAGCCGAAAATTGGTTTTGATTTGAATGTTCATGGCCCAATAGTCTTGATTTTGTCTAATGCCTACTATGAAATCAAATATTTTCGTGAAGTCAATTATAATGGAACTCCATTTGTCCTTGTAGGCATGACCATCCCTTGCATGTTTTGAACAACTTGCATTCATGACAATTGTTGAAACTTTCTTCCACTTTGAAATTGTAGTTTCAAATTTGTGTCAACCATCCATTTTTGTCATACTTTCTTCATATTCTACTTTCTTAGCTTGTACAAGAGCTCGTATTTCTCCATGCTCCCAATTGGCTTAGCGAGGTTTTTTAACCTACACCTGGTTGATAACTTGCTTCTTACCTTTCTATTTCTTTTTTAATGGTTTAGATGCATCTTCATTGGGTTTCAAACATGGGTGATCAGTAAAAATGATTTCTAATGAATTGTGAATGATATCTTCGCATTAGACTTATTTCTTTTGTTTGTTTACATGTACATAATATAGTGATTCAAGAAATCCATTGATCTCAAGTTTATTTATGTATATAATTGACATAGATTCAAGAAATTGAAGAACTCAAGAATCAATACTTTTTTTTTTCTGAACATTCAAATTGTTTTTCATACTTGAACATTGAAATGTTGAAGTCCATGATCAATTGTGGTAGCAGTGACAATTTGTAATTTGACAATCGATAATGATGGTAGTAGTGATGGAATTTTATTATGAAGTTAGAGATGGCACAAAAAGCTTGAGATGCAATCATTATGATGGAAATGTTGAGTTACAAAGTGGATGAGGTGAGAAACAACTATAGCCATGGAGTTTTTTTTATGATTGTTTGGGAATATCTAAAACCAATAGGGAACTTTGAAAGAACAATAAGATGTGTTTTTAAATATGGAACAAGGATAATTTTACGTAACATTGACTTAAAGCACCCATTTTGGGAGTGTTACAAAACATTGTGATAATATTTTGAAATTTTGAAATTTTGTAGATTTTATGATTTTTTATCACTAGCCTACCATTAACCTACCACCAACATAACAACATCTACCTACATCAAATGCCATGTAGATTTTTGTGTTATCTAACAATTTTGGTGTGATTTGGTGAGAAAAATCAAAATTTTAACATTGACGTAAAAGGTGTTTACCACCAAATGTGATCATCGTTTAAGAAGGGACAACCTTCATTTTGTAGTGTCAACTTCATGCATTGATTGCCTACCTCCAAAATATAATATATAATCATATGTCATTGATTTTTAAAAAAAAACTTTAGCTATTTAATTTTGCTCATAATAGAAAACATGGCCTTCAAAGGGAAAAAATTGAACATATTGAAATTAATCTACAGGACATGTAATTTTTGTTGAAAGAACCAATAACTATTAAAATCAATTCATTACAAGAGTAAATTTTAATCAAACAATAAACTCAAAAAAATTCAAGCTATTAATTCTAGGGTTGAAAACAAGGGGTTTGTTAGCCCAAAAATGACAAATGAAGATCAAATTTCAATTTGCAAGATGTGCTTTGTTCATTAATTGGCTTGACGTTTGTAAGTACTACAACTACAAGTTGTTGATGCAACTTGCATTATATTGTTTGTATTATTTTTTTGTTGTACCTACAATAATATCTTCAAAGGCATTATCACCTTTAGCTATTACCGTAAAGTTTGTCACATTTGGAAACCAACAAGTCTTAATATTAACCTTTCAATTATTTGCAATTTTATTGACAATGGTATAACCCTTTTAAAACTTAACCTCACATTCCTAATTTTCATATATGTATTACCCAAATGTTATAAAAAAATGTGCAAGTCTAGTGGGCTCTTATCAAATAAATGGTTTCATTGCATGTAACTAACTTAAATCACTTCCATTAAACAAAGGAGTTTTTTTGCTCCTACTAAATGTGAAACAATCATCATAACGAAAATATAAATATAAAGGCTTTCTATACATATATATATTTGGACAAAATTGGTAAAACAAGTAAATATTAGTGTAAGCTTATAAAGCTTTGGTTTATGTGTACACAATTACTACTAAACATTCCTCGCCCCCCAATGGTTTGTTGATATGTTTGGTTGCCAATTCACAATTTACTTAACCTATAGTAATTGGGTGTTTGATCAAACTACATAAATAATATCCATTTGTGATCAATGTATATATTTACCATAGCCATAAGCATATATTTAATTAATTTTGGACTTTACAAAAATCCAAAAATACCAATAGACATTTTAGTATGTTCAAAAAAGGAGACTATCAATTATGAATATGACCTTGTGGCCACTAGGTTCTCAACCATAACAAAAGAGCTGGAAAAATCAACAAAATGCAACTTACAACTTACCCCTTTTGGCTAACAAGTTATTTACCACATCAAAAGATTTTGAACATTCAACAAAATGCAACTTACATTAATAATACAAATTACACCTTTTGGTCACCAAGTTGTTAATTACAACAAAAGAACTTGAAAAAATCAATGAAATGCAACTTACAAATTGCACCTTCTAGCCACTAGGTTGTTAAACGCATCAAAAGACTTTGGAAAAATTAACAACATAGAACTTAATACATTAGTCATAAAAATTTCACCTTTTGGCCACTAGGTTGTTGGCAAATAATATAGAAAAAAAATTATTGAATATTTCAAATACAATTTGAACTTTGAGCCATGGTGGCCACTTCAAGGTAGAACGGACAACCTTTAAAAATCAATAAATGAAAAATCCATGGTAAAGAACACTAACAACAACACAAATCGTAAGAAGAAAGTCGATTGCTCCTCTTCTTAGAACTTTTGGGATGGTCCATGGTCAAATATGCAATTAAATCCGTATCATCTTGAAATAAAAATCTCAGTGGAGGACATTGTTGTCTCCGTTTCAAAACTGCAAACATCGTCACATAGTTTGTGAACAAAAATCACAAGCAATTGCAAACAAAACTCAATACAAAAGAATGAAACCATATTATAACATAATAATTAACATCAAAGATGTAAACTGAAATGAAATGAAATGATTCAAAATGCCTACCCAAAAGGAACATCACATTAGAAAGATCCCCATTGTCACTATTCATATATTGCATGAACCAAGAATAGTGTTGCAAAAAATAACTCAAAAAAGGCTTAGAATACTTGAGCATAAAATCATAATGATCTCGAATTGTCCTTGTGAAAGGTAACTTAATTAAGGTTGGCCACAATTGAAATGCCAAGTCCAACAATTACACCTTATTCCTTAACACCCCTAAAGGATTCCAAAAACAAACCACTCCACTTTGGATTTTGAAGCACTTTGCTAGGTTTGTCATAAAACGGTAATGTTTGATCTTCCATCCCATAAGGTAGCCCACAACAAGCATAATACACACGTTTCAAATCCTTTATATAATAATAAGACCTTGGAGTAATTTGACTAGAAGTCTTCGAGCATTGTTCACATCCCCAAATAAAAACAAACTCATCCATGAACTTTTCTAGCATTAGCATTGGAAGAACTTCCAACAATGAAACATCTTCAAGTTTCATACAAGGCCAAATTGCAATGTAGAACTTTTTAAAAACATTCGAAACAAAATTTTCAACTCTAGTTCTAACTTCAACTTTGCTCTTGTCGATGTTTCTTCCAAACACTCGTGCATTCCCTTGTTGAACAACACATTGTGGCACATAACACAACATACAATTCACATTGAGAATTAACAATTTTTTGGGTCTTGTAAATTTTAACCATCCACGTGAACCCATTGAAGTGCCTTTGATTTGTTTAGTTGAGTGCAACGCAATATTGAACTACAACGATAACAAAAACTTCATTAGTTAAATAAAGTATAGAAATTCAATGGAATATTAATTTATTGTTCATTATTATGATAATGTGCAATCAATAATAATGTTATAATCTTAAGTAGGACGTTGAATCACCACGAACTTCCACTAGTGTTTATAACAAGTATTTAATACCACAATGTGCCATTACCAATTTTTGAAAAAATAGATTCCAACAAACACATGGCGGCCACTAAGCCATGTTCCAACAAACACATTATTGATTATGATTTATAATATACATGAGAAATAAACAATCATTCAAATCGAGTCAAGAAAATAGAGACAAAAAATATCATGTTCAACTATACATACATCATGACATAAAAAATTCAAATAATATATTTCATTAAAAAAAATTTCCAAGTTTCAATTTCATCCTGTTACGAAAAATGTCATGACATTTGGATGAATATTGTAAGGCCAATTTTTCACACCAAGGGTTGGAAAAAAGAACATGTGTAATGTTCCCAAATGGATTACATTCCAAAAATTTAGAAACCCACATTCCAGATGAATGCAAGGATTCCAAGTATGAGAGAACAGTTTTAAGCAAATAATTATTGTTTGTTCTGGATGAATAAAACGTATGAAGGAAAATGGCACTAAAAGGAGGGTTAAACATACTCTTGTGAGGCATGTCATCTATAAGCAATGTATTTCCATAATTTGTACCTGGGAACATATGAAAAAAATTGTCTAGGTTTTTATGGAGAACATGTTTATTAGGCTTCTCAAGGAGGAAATGTTCATTTCTAAAGCAAAACATTTGGTCTACTATTCTTGAAGATGGAACGAAAACAATAGTTTTCTCCCCAATTATTTCCAAGTGCCTAGCAAAGTTCCTCTTCATTGCGAAAGACCAAATGTAAATAATTGATTTTTTAAAGGAACTTTTTCAACCACTACTACAATTCATGGTTTTTTGGCTGGGTTTTTTAGTAAAAAAATACTCAAAAGTGACAAGCATAAAGAAAACCACCCTATCAATCTGGACAAGTCATTTTGTACATATCTAACATGATTGGACAATCAAATTAGACCTTGTCATTTTGATTGGTGGAATGATCAACTATTTTACTAGTGGATAGTGGACCATTTAGTTGAGTCAATTTTATACCTAAATTAAAATCATTTTCTGGATTATTATTTTAAAAATTAATAGGTAGGTAAGTAGGTAAGTAAACAATAAATAGGTTTAGATAGGTCAAAAAAAGGCACTTAGGTAGGTAGGTGCTAGTTTAGTTTAGCTTAGCCTACCTTACATACCTAACCTAACTACCTTAGTTTGACCTACCTATCCTAGCCTTCTTAACATGCACATAGGTTGTAATTATAAGGAATTGAACCCCAACAAACCTTCCTAATGATAAACCAAATCCTTACCAATGAACTACACCATCAAAAGTGTTCAACTTTTATCAAGTTTTTTATTTCACATGTTCATTTCACGTCATTAAACATAATGGCTAAACCTAGGTAACAACTAGTGTCTAAACTTAATAATTTAAAATAATGGTTAAACCTAATGGCCAAACCCAATAACTTAAAGTAATAGCTAAACCTAATCGCTAAACTTTGGGTAGTGATTTAGAGTAATGGCTAAATTCAATGATTTAAACTATTAGTTAAATTTAATGGCTAAATTCAATGATTTAAAGTAATGGCTAAATTTAATGGCTAAATTCAATGATTTAGACTATTGGCTAAACCTAGGGGCTAGATTTTCACTTAAACTATTGGTTAAACCTAGTGGCTAAACTCAATGCTTTAAAATAATAGCTAAACCTAATGGTTAAACTCAATAACTGAAACTATTAGCTACACCTAATGGCTAAATTCAATGACTTAAAATAATGGTCAAATGTAGTGTCTAAACTCCATGACTTAAAGTAATGGTTAAACTTAATGGCTTGAATTATTGGTTAAACCCAATGGCTAAGCTTAGTGGCTTAAAGTAATGGTTAAACCTAATGGCTAAACTCAATGGCTTAAAGTAATTACTAAACATAATGGTTAAACTCAAAGACTTAAACTATTGGTTAAACCTAGTGGTTAGATTCAATGACTTAAACTAATGGTTAAAGTTAATGCTTAAAGTAATGGTTAAACTCAATGATTTAAGATATTGGTTAAATCTAGTGGCTAAATTTAATGATTTAAAATAATGGCTAAACTTAGTGGTTAAACTCAGTGATTTAAACTAATGGTTAAATCTAATGGTCAAATTTAGTGTTTAAATAATGGTTAAACCCAATGGCTAAACTTAGTGGCTTAAAGTAATGGCTAAATTTATAATGGGTAAACTTAATGGCTAAACTCAATGACTTAAAATAATGGCTTAACTTATTGACTTAAAATAGTGGTTAAATTTAGTGATTTAAAGTAATGGTTAAACTTAAACTTAGTGATTTAAAGTATTAGTTAAACTTAGTAGTTAAATTAAATGATTTGAAGTATTGGCTAAACCTAGTGATTAAACTCAATGATTTAAATTAATGGCTAAACCTAATGGCTAAACTCGATGATTTAAATTAGTTGTTAAACTTAGTGATTAACTAATGGTTAAACTTAGTGGCTAAATTTAATGGCTTAAATTAATGGTTAAATTTAATGGTTAAATGTAGTGGTTAAATTTAATGATTTAAAATAATGGTTAAACTTAATACTTTAAAATAATGGATAAACTTAGTGATTAAACTTAATGACTTAAAATAATGGCTAAACATAATGCTTAAACATAATGCTTAAACCTTAATTATACCTAATGATTAAATCTAATGGTTAAATTTAATGGTTAAATTTAGTTAATAAACCTAATGGTTAAACATAGTGGCTAAACTTAAAATATACTTCAACTACACTTATTGGCCAAATTTAATTGTTCAACTTAGGTTAAACCTAATGCCAAAATATAATGGCTAAGCATAATGGCTAAATTTAAATTAAATTTGATGGCTAAAATTTGATTAAACTTAATGGTTAAATCTAGTGGCTAAACATAGAGGTTAAACCTCCTGGTTAAAATTAAGTAAGCAAGTGGATGGATAGGTAGGTAGATAATATGTAAGTAGGTCGGTAGGTAAGTAGGTTCGTCATATGAAGGTGAAAAACATAGGTAGGTATGTAAGTAGGTGGGTGAGAAGGTATAGGTAAATAGGTTAGTAAGTAAATAATAGGTAGGTAGGTGGGTCTGTAATAGGTAGGGAAATAATTAATTAATTAAATAGGTGAATCAATAGGTAGGAGGTAGATACATAGGGTAGTAGACCATGTCATATTTGATTAAGGATCATTGGCCATTTTGATTAAGTGTTCAACTTGACTAAGGACCATTGGTCATTTTGACTAAAGATCTTTAGCCATTTTGATTAAGTGTTCAACTTGACTAAGGACCATTAGTCATTTTGACTAAAGATCTTTGGCCATTTTGATTAATTGTTTAACTTGATTGAGGACCATTGGTCATTTTGACTAAAGATCTTTGGCCATTTTGATTAATTGTTTAACTTGATTGAGGACCATTGGTCATTTTGACTAAAGATCTTTGGCCATTTTGATTAATTGTTTAAC
>Ga0116227_10003140_pt1 | contig 37021 bp, 29 predicted proteins | sample S1TSphgellanicum_FD_89693 | JGI IMG/M metagenome (GOLD analysis project Ga0116227, IMG submission 89693) | Host-associated microbial communities from peat moss isolated from Minnesota, USA - S1T2_Fb - Sphagnum magellanicum MG | ecosystem: Host-associated > Plants > Peat moss > Unclassified...
CACCATATGGGTTTCTCGAGGGTAATAACGGAAAATATAAAAAAATGAAAAATCTCTTTCTAAAAAAAAAACCAAAATAATAAAATTTTTTAAAAAAAAAAAAAAAAAAAAAAACAACAAATAACCACCTATATATCTGTTCAACTTTCATGAAAACCATTGGTTTGTTGAGGATTTTGAAATAAATGGAATCAGCAGTTTTTTCATTCTGATTTTTTTCTTAAAAAAAAAAACCAGAACTGGTGGTTCTTTGATTCTGAAATTTTATTTTTTTTATAAATTCCAGATTAAAAAATTTTAAAAATTATTTTTAAAATTATTTTTTTAAAAACCACCTATATATCTGTTCAACTTTCATGAAAACCATCAGTTCGTTGAGGATTTTGAAATAAATGGTTTGTTTTGGCCTTGTCTACCAAGGCAAAGATATTGTGTTTAGATTCATTGTAGAGCATAGTAGCTTAAGGGATTTTGGTCCCTAGGTAATACGTCTATTTTTATATGAGGATTTTTGAAAGATGATATTTTGGCTTGTGTTTGAAACTTGACACTAGTTATAGAGTTATAATATCCTCAACGATTTTGGTTTCTTTTAGAGGATTTTTTGAAGATTATATTTTTGCATGGTGAAATATTTGAGTTTTCATTATTCTTCTTCTTTTTCCTTAAGATACTTTTTTAATGTAAATGGCAAGGCCATAATGTGACACACCCCTTGTTGTTTCATAAGTTTTGGAACAATGGAGCGAAACATGTTGAATTTACAATTATTTCAAATTGATGAAAATTACATATAATTAATTTAGCAGAGTTTCATAAGAACTCTAAAGCCAAGCCCACTTTGACCAGAATATAGTATTTGGATGGTTCACACCTTCCAAGATTGTTTAATATATTTTAGCCATGGGGCACAAAAAAAGGGCCCACTAGTTCAAATGACAGCATCTACAGTTATGCTTGTGTCTCATCATGTATTTTCTTTCTCCAAAAGAGTCTGAACCAAAAGAGCATGTACATGAGAATCCAATAAAAACAAACACAGCTATAAAAAGCTTGCCAATCAATCCAGAGTTTGTTCAGATGATGCATGAATGAGAACTTCTCATTAATCTCAGATTTTAAACAAACATGCATCACCACCACCACCACCACCACCCAGATTCAAAATATGGACAAAATCCACACAAAGTCTATGGATCAAAGTTAACTTTTACACACAATAAAGTATTAAGCAACAAAGTGTATTCGGGTGTATTCCCTTTCTTTCAATTCAGCATAATCAATGACCCACAAGAGACTGAGGGAAAAAATTAAACAAGTTGGGCTTTCAATCCTTTATAAGCTTTTTGACAATGGAAGAGGAAAACATGGCAAGGAGACCAAACTATAAGTTATTGCTTTATATATATATAAACCTCCCCACACATGCCAAATGACTTTCCAAGGGTGCAATTGAGTAGCCTAATGGAGTCTCTAGAGTTTTGCACTAAATTGGGGCTATGTACACTATAAAGTTGGTTTGTGTTGAAATTTACTTGTAATTTACATTGAGCTTGCTGTCGCTAAAGTAGGTTCCAGTGATTTTTGTGTTTTGATGGTGTGGTCAAATTTGAGGTTTACTTTTGGAAAGGGAAGGAGGAATGGAAGGGAGAGGAAGGGATCAAAACTGTAATTAGTGAGGCTCCAATGATCACCTTTTTTTCTTTTTTTTGGTTCATCTAAAAGGTCAATGTATTCAATAATTGGAACCCCAAAGTTGATTGTAGGTCATGATTTTTTGAGCTTACTTGGGACTTTAATGATTTTTTTATTTTATTTTTGTAGATATGTTGTGACCATATACATACATCAATTCACACTTTTTTGCTTGCTCATTATACCAAGCGTTTGTGGTCATTGCAATGGTCGTTTTATCGGTTTCCTTTCAAATCCAATCGCCCACTTCCATGGCCCATCCTCGACTCGTGAAAATTCACTAATTGTATTATTTGTAAAAATGTTGTAATTTTCAAAAAATAAAATAAAATTCAATTTTCTTTATGCAATTTGTGTATTTATTACAAGTTCACTATTCTACCATGTATTATTGCAGAGGTTGAAATGTTTACAATGGCAAAACAACTCCAAAAGTTAGAACAACTAAAAAATATGTTTTGAAATCCAATTTTCATTCTCATGTTTTGTAAGGCCATTGTCTGGGATCAATAAGCTTCCATGATCTATTGTTGTCCATATTTTGAGCAATACATGTTTTAGGACCAATTATAGTCATATGTTTGTTTTGTGTTTTTTCTAAACTACTTATCGCCACTTGGTTGGATATATCTTTGTTTCAAATCCTTGTCTACACGGCTTGTGTCAAATGCCCATCAAAGCCGTGGAATGAAACCTGGCCACATGGCATTTTTGATGATGTGGAAGAATATATTTCCCCGTCATAAATATTTATCATGGAATCTTTTGGGTGACATGGATAAAATATATTTGAAATATTCCTCTTTGTCCATGCTCACCCATTCACAAAATAACATCCTTAAAAATCAATGTACAAATTCCATCTTCTTTTTTTAAATCACAATTAGTTCGAATGGGCATGATTAAAAGGGAAAATCTTTCTTCTGCAATACCAAGCTCATAGACATAGTCATCTTTATTAGAAATAACACATGAGGAACAAGTCCAATTGATCAACAAAATTGTTCATATTTTTATAATTGCAATGCAATTAGTGGCCCATTCAAAGTTCTAATGGACAAAATGGTTAGTATGACATTAAATCAATCTAAAGTTATCCAACATCAAACCGAATTAAAAGAACAACTTACCAAATATGCTAAGCAAAGTGAGAAGTTGAAGAAGATGGTTCAAGCCAAGGAGACACACATTTGGGCTATGCATGTTAAAGTGTAATAACATGTCAACAAATATCGACAACTTCATTAATGATTATATTGGTTTGAACACATAACAACACAATATCAGGCAATGATTATTACACACGATGCCATTCAATTACAAAATGATTAACTCAATGCCAAATTGCAACATGCAATTAATGATCAAAACACCTTGAGTCAAAAGCATGATTGAGTTCTAGAAAACATTGTTTGCCAAGGCACTAAGTTAATTCAGCTAAAAGCACAATGTACCAAATTACAAGATCAAGTCAAAAATTTGCATATTTGGGTAAGCTAGCTTGAGAATATTTCAATTTTATTGCAAGCACAAAACAAGGTAGAGGTACAATGTCTACATTAACATATCACCCAATTATAATAAATTGGTCATATTATTTTTTTTAATAAAATGTAGGAGTATGAGGAAATGGTATCAAAATGAACATTGGAATCAACATGCAAGTTTGCTTTGAGTCAACCCACAAGTTTTGCTCATAACACCTAAATTCATATCATGATGTATTGTGTGGATGAGATTAAGGAAAATTTGATCGTTTATAAAACAGATGAAGATTTATATCACCATAAGCTCAAAGCTTATGCACACATGTTTTTAAAATTCACACACATGCCACCACATTAAAATTCTTAATCACCACGGAATATAGGATCATCAACTGCTTCACAACTAGGACCATGTTTCAAATTTGAAATTGTTGAGGAACCAATGCCAACACCTACATAACTATGAGAGGTGCATGCTCTAAAAACTCCCAATTACCTACAAAACATTACCCTATAAGTACAAGCCCATAGATCCAATTAGTAACTATTGAACCACATTTGTTTGAGGTTCAATTAGAGGCAATTATAGATATTGCTTAATCATTAATTGTTAATACAATAGATTTTGATAATATTGAATCAATAGATCAATAGATTAATTGTTTTGCCTTACTTTCATGGATTACAAAGACAAATCCAATGTACAAAGGGGTAATGTTAATCAAAATTTTCCAATAGTTTTTTATTTAATTTTTTTATTTAAAAAATTTTCTTTTACTTTCAAATATTAGTTACATTTTACTAGTGAAATGTTAGTTTGAATTTAAACTTTGATTAGGACATTTTCAAGGCATAACAAGTTTGAATTGTCATTATTGTTATATTTTTAACTTGATCATCTTCACAATTTGAATGATGAAATGTTTTTGCAAGTTCTTTCCATTGCAATTAAAAGAGGAATTATGTGGTAAAAAAGAGGAGATTTTAAAAGCACAAGAAAGTTTGACCAAATTTTTCTTTGTGAATTTTGTTTTAAAATTTTTTTCTTGAAGTTTTTTGTTGTATGAAAAAATACATATCTGAATAATTGAAGACAAACTCAAGAATAATAAGAATAAAATTGTGTTTTTATGTGAAAATAATAACATATTGTACTAAAATAACACATATTCAATAGTAAATTTTTAAAAATTAAAATTAAAAAATCTTATTCCCATATACCTTGCCTATATTGGAGTATTCAATTTTCTTGGGAAAATATTAAAATTTTCACAAATCTTGTTCCATTCCTTTTTTTTTTCCTAGATTTTTTGGCGAAGTTATGCATTTTTACAAATTTGACTATGTAGACTTGATTGAAATTTCTACATATTTTTTCATTAGTTGTAGCATGTTGGCATGCTTTAGAAAAAAAAAAACATGGCAAAAACAAGTCCCTTGAAAGCTTTCATCCAAACCAAAAACTTCGTATTTCATAATGGATTTTAGGATAATTATTATGGCATTCAAATTTGACCCTTCATTTTTGACATAAACAATGATTTTTCTTCTCAACCCATATTAATCAAGCAAACTTGTCAAAATATTGGCCAAGGCTTGAATAATTGTTTCTATGGCCTTAAACAAACTAATAATTAGATGTTTAAAATACTAATTAGGTCTCAAAAAAACTAATCACAAAGGCAAATTTATCATGCGTTCCTTTAAACATCCATAAGTTAAACTTGATATTGCATAAATGTAATGTGCCAATTTTGACAAATATTTATACATTTAGTTTTCTCCATCAAATTAAGTAATATTTCTTGAATATTTTTCCTAGACAACTTGAAAACATAAGTGTAAAACCATTTGCTTGAACCATCATTTTGCACAAACTCCAAGGGCAATTGATTTTTCACAATTAAGAAACCAAGATCTTGTCCAAAAAAAATTTATTGTGCATCATCCTTTTTAAAAGGATCTTTCACATCAAAATAAATAAATAATACATTGGTAAACACATTATGCCTTTTTCACTACTATTTTCACTAAACTATTAATTTCTTTTGTCAAATGTTTTTGCAATAATTCCATGATATGCATCCACATGTTTTTTCAAAGCTACCAAAAGTTTTATTATGTTATTAGACCTTTTCTTTTTTTAGTGCTTAGATTAGGTGTATTTACATGATTATTATAACAAAGCATACATCTCATGATTTGAAGACACCCTTTCAACATCTTTTCCACCATTAACACAATAAAAAGACCAACATAATGCATTTCTATTATGACCTTTCCACATTTTCCTTTGAACATGCAATTGTTGCAATTTTATTTCCATTTACTGTTCTATATTTCTTGTTTTACTAATTTTTGTTCGAAAACTTCCTTCCACAACTTTTTCCATAGATATGCCGTTGAAATATATTTCATGTTCATTTTCAATTATCATTACATTTTCATTTTCACTCGACATTTTTCACAAAAAAAATACTCAACAAGGGGATGTGAATTCTCGTAACATTATAGAAACCTAAGTAATCTAATTCTTCCTTATCATAATTTTCCATAATAACATTCCATGTTTTCAACTAATATGTGAAGTTTAAAAGGCAATAAGAAACAATAGATGATAAAAATTTCACCACAATTTCATCAATCTACCAAGTTAAAAGTAGAGGGACACAACAAGCTTTAGTTTGTTCTCTATAACAAAGTACAATGTTTTTTTCACTTAAATGTGAAACTTCTTGGAAAATAATAATTTTGTTTACACACGTCACAAAAAAAGAAAGTGAAGTTAAAATTATAATATAGAAAAATTATGGTTAAAAAATCAAGGAACAATACACAATAAAAATAGAACAAAAAATGAATTCGCCTTGTTTTAATTGGGAAATTTCATTTTCAAGGTCATGAAATGAAATTCATAGATGTTTTCAACCATTCTTAATAACCATTCCCAATTTTTTTGAACAATGTAATGCAATCTACAAATCCTCTTGAGAAAATATAATAAAAACATTTAAAATATCTTTAGAAAGATTTTCATTCAATGGAGCATATTGGCAAGCTTTTTTTTAAATGCCCAAAACATGTCCCTTGAAATGAATATTTCAAGTTCCCAAAGCATCACAACTTGCAATAATTTTCAAACTTGTCATCATTGTGTGCAAATTATAATACCTTCATCCTTCACACAAACAATGAGGTTTTTTCACTAAAGCATATTTTTCTAGCAACACTTGAAAGTTTATAACAATTTATTGCTTTGAAGTTTTTACAATTTGAGTTTCAAAAAGGCCAAGAATAGCATGTTTAAACTCCCAATTTCAAAGTTCAAAAAATTAACCACAAGTGCAAAAATGTCATGACTAGCTATTAGTATTCACAAGTCAAAACTTGATGTGAAAAACATGTTCAACAAGGAGAGGTAAGACATGTATAATTCTTTTCTTTTCTCAAGCACTTATAGTAATACCTTTTAATAGTGTCCATTTCTCGAGGAAAACCATCCTAAAGGATTGTTTCAAAATTGGTGATTGCAACCATATATGAGTTCAATTGCACTATAAGAAACTAGTTAGGACCAACCCCAAGTGTTTTTAAAGGACTTGGTCTTATCACATTTGAAACATGGCTTCCATGTTTTAGCTTGGGCTTGCAAGAATATGATAGTGCCAACTTGAAATGTTTAATTCACATGTGTTTGCATGATTTTAAAAAAGAATGTGTAATTGAACATGTTTATAAAACATTCATTTTTTACATAAATCAAATGTGTACATTTCAACAAAAGTAGGCATCTCAAGTTGATTTATTAAAATGTGTTTGAAACCCTTAATGATGTATTGTACAAATTAAGTTTATCAAGCATAACTAATCTTACACAACACATTTAATTATTTTTAAATGAACAAATGTATAACCAAATTAAACATATATATTCAAGTTCTTTTCAATGGAATGGGCTCTCATAATCATTAATGTATGGCCATCCATAAAGTTCAAACTTTATTACTAGCTTAGTTTAACATAGGATGAAAGATGCTAAAAAACATGAACACTAATCAATTGCAAATTTCCCATTGTTTATTATACATTATATGACAAATAAAACATTTGAGTTTTAAAAATATCATTGAAATGTAAATTCACAAATACAAAAAACATTATCCACTTGACCTCACTACATTTCAATGTGTAAAACTCATGCAATCAAATTTCAAAATCACAAGGTTGTAGGACTTTACAATAATCAACACAGTCCTTGAATCTTCTAATAATAACTAAATCCATGCTCTCCACAACTTTGATAGGTAGATAATATTTTACAGCAAACATTCATAGATCATGAACATATATTATTTTTATGATGTTTTTTAGAAGGATCTATCATGTCAAAATATTTTGAAATATTTTTCAACAATATTACAAGCCTTTTGTTAGCAAGTTGTTTGTCCAAAGACCAAAATTTGCCACTTTTCACTTCCTTCTCATATTTTTACATAATTACAACATTCTTTGTATCTATATGTATTTTCATAGTTGCAATTCTAATCTTTTTGGAATAAGTATTTTGTATATCTAGTTTGTGTATCTAATATATTTTCATTGCATTATTATGACACACAATACTACACATAAAATGTGGAGTTGCTAAATTGACAAATGATTCTTCACTTGTAGAAAAAATGCCTAACTTAAATGCATTTCCCGTATGTGGTTTCTAAAATATGAAATGCTTATGTAACTTTTATTATTGCATGTTATTCAATGTTTTAAACTACTTGTTCATTTTCAAAAAAATTACTACCATTTTCAAATCTTGGCAAATTTGTTGAATTTTCATCAGTTTCATTCATTGTTAGGGGGAGAAAAAACTCTTGTTTTGAACTTTTGGTAATAATTGGACTACCAAAATAGTAAGTTTTTTTTTTATTGATTTTTAAGTTGGTAATCAATAGATTTTATAATGGACCTCTTGAAGGGTCAATGAGAGTTTGGTAAAGGTACCCATCATGTACTTTGATTAGCATCACTTCTACGGAAACACCTATGACAACTTTTTGAGATGGATGGCATCATAGTTTGGTAGGGTATTTAAAACCCATTTTTGAAGGTTAGAGGATCTTCTTTTCATAATTATGTTCCACGCGCTTTTAGAGGATCATTAGTAAGATGTTAACTTCAATAGATTTTATTTTTTGTGTTTTCCATTACTTTGGAATGTGTTTTCTTTTTGTAGAAGTACATTTCTTTTTTGACAAATTGTTTATGTGATATTTTGAATTATGTTTAAAATTTGAACTCCAAGAATTGTAAATCCATTTTCTTGAATCTACATCAAAGACTGAGGATACCAATTTTCTATCTAATTACAAAGTTTGTGAGTATTTATCACTTCTTGCCAAACTATTTTTGGAAGAAACCAATTAAGCTTAAAGCATTGTAGAACTCTTGATTGGAGCTCTAGGAATTTAAATTCTTGATTAATTTCACTCTAATCTACAAAATCTTGTCTAGATTTGCAAACTTGGGGTCATTTAGGAGGAACACCCATAATTTTGAAGTCCATATTTGTATATCCCCCTTAGTCATTCTCTAAGCGGGCTTGCCATTCATATTAACATTATTAATAAACACATTATTAAGTTTTTTATTTTGAACGTGAGTTACATTTTAAAATTATTTTATTTATAAAATATTTCCATTTAGAACAATATGATGTAGTTGAGAAAGACTATGAACTTAAATTGCTTTTAAAAAATGTTAATTGATATCAAAAAGAGTATTAACTTTTTTTTAAGTTACAAAATTTTAGTGATGTTTTATGTGATTTTTTTTCAAAAATGATTTACTATATTTGATAAATATTGTAACTTTTGAAAAGGATTGTGGTTAAGTACACTAATAGTAAATCAACAAATGTTTTATTTTCTTCCAAAAATAAAATTTATAACTTACGATTTTCTAATCAAAACTCAAATTTCAAGTTTAATTCAAGCTACAATGTTTTAAAATGTTAACTTTAGGAAACAATGTGTAACATGTGAATTGGGAGTGCAAGTGCAAAATTGTTTTTGGAAGTGCCAAGTGTGTGCAACAAACTTGCAAGTGCAAATGCAAAAAAACTTGAAGAAAAATAAGGAGTTCCATTGAATACCTAAGTTGTGGTAGCAAAATTGAGGATGGCAACTAGTAGAACAAACAACAAAACCAAAACACAAAATGAAAACAATAGATGCAAATCAAATCTAAGCAATTTGCAAATCAAAGTGCAAAGACTAATCTATAAACCAAAAAAAAGTATGTAGAGAAAAATGAGGGGAAATAAAAAAAACAAGTAGAAGTAGATTGATAAATTTCTAAGGTGAAAATTTGGGGAGACTAGAAAGAATAATTCAGGCATTGGACCGCCAAGAATTTTTAAAATTTTGTGAGCAAATAAACTCATTTGAGAAGTCCATAGGGTGTGAAGTGGACTTGGCAATTTGACAAAATAACAATGTGGAGTTGGCAATTTGGGAATGTTGTGGACCTTTGCAAGATTGACTTGAGAATTGGGCAATCTCAACCTTGCCTAGTTTGGCAAAGTGGAGTTGGTAAACTTGGAGAATCAACATGAGCATTGTGGACTTGGCAATTGGCACATTGAAGTTTGCCACAAATGGGAAAAGTGAACTTGACAAGATAGCAATGTGGACTTGGCAAACAAGAAAAGTGAATTTGGCAAAATATGTGAGTAGTATTTGGTATTCCATGGTAGTCCTGACTGGATTTTTTATTTATTTTGGCAAAGACTCTAGTTGAAAGGGCAATGACTAAAGAGACTGCAGCAAAGCTGAAAGTGAATATCTTAAATTGGTCAAAAGTTAAACAAAAAAACAGGCTGGTTTTACATAGAAAATAAAAATGATAATTCAACTCAAGTATAAGCAAATAATGTGAATATATTGATATTGCTTATCGATATATAAAACAATGATGTTAAAGAAATTCAAATGATCACATTAAAGTAGGCAATTATGGAGCGGTTAAACAATTATGCATTATAAAGAACCATTGATTAAGACTTTAAACCAAAAGTTATGAATTTTCATAAATTCAATTAGTTAGAATAGGGTTAGGGTGAACAATTACAATTAAGGTTTAGGGGTTATTTTTTGGATTATGGCAACCATTTGCCTCCCAAATGGCCTGCCAACTCACATTTATTAAAACAAAAATGAGGTCAATGTTATGACATTGTTTTCCTTTCTTTACAGGATGCCCAAGGAAATGTTTTGACTTCAAATTTCATGTTTTTCTTTTGGTATCCTTTTGTGAATGATATGGATTTGAAGCCATTCCAATGGGATGAAAGTCCATCCATGAAAAAATTCACGAGATCCCAAGATGGAATAAAATTCATCCAAGAAATACAATCTATGTTTTAATTTTGTGCATGAAGTGTAATTTATGCACAATTTTAGTTTTTGCATTAAAATCATCCGAATTCCATGAATGAACATGCATAAAATAGTAGTTGTGAATTTTCAAGGAAAGGATGGATGAAAATTCACCCATGAAGTCAAGGTTGCTAGAGGGGACATCCATTGGCTATGGACATTTATGGGTGTTGTGGCCTTCAACAATGAGACAAACTTCAATGTGGATTTGGCAACTTGGCAATGTGGACTTGGCAATGTTGACTTGAGGATTGGGCAATGTCAAACTCGCAAATTGGCAAAGTGAACTTGGCAAATAGAAAATGTCAATTTGGGCAATTTGGATTTAACAATTTGGCAAAAGTGGAATTTGCAAAGAGGAAAAGTGAACTTGGCAAAATATTCAAGCATTCAATATTTAACTTGGTGAAAACAACTTTTTGGTTGCATGATGGGACAATCAAGGCCCTGGATTGATTTGTTGTTTGGGATAGGTAGGGCAAAACTAGAAAATGTAAAAAAAATTGGAAATTGAGAATTTTGTCCTAATAATGAAATGGCAATTTGATGTTCCAATTGTTCAACCAGTCAATGAATGGTTTCCTTCTTTGTACATCCAATGGTTTCTAGATTTTAAAATCCCAAAATGATTGTAGTTGTTTTGGTATTTTAGGAGGGTTGGCGGAATGAACAAGTTGCATTTATTCAACCCCCCCAAAGTACTTGCATAAATTTCCTAGTGTATTTGGAGGGCACCTATACCCATGAACATCCTTCTAAGTAAAGAGGATGTGTCTTATGCTTACTGATAGTTGTATTGTCCCTCCTACTTTTAAGTTAAGTAGATATTACATCCCTTGTGCTCTTAAATAATAAGTGTAAGATCATTCATATTCATATTGCTTCATGGTCTACATATATTTAGGCCTATCATAAAGTTCCTTTTGTGCTTTTAACTATCGTACCTCTCGTTTTGGTGCATGAGTGTGGAGGTTCCATTACAATCCATCTGTGTACATTGGATTTGTGTGTATTGTGAAAATTGTTGAACTTGACAATGAAGTTTTTTGGTTTAGAAAATGGATTAAAAACACTTACAAACATCTCCCCCCTCTCTATCACACGCCCAAATTTCCATGGGGTTTTGTATTGATCGCTTTATTATAGGAGATAACTTAGTTGTGACCTAAAGATGTGTCTAATGTTGTTGGTGTGAACAAGGTCCAAATGGAATTTTGGATGAAGGAATAACTTAGTGGATGAAAAGCCTTAAGGTTTTGGATTAGCGGAAGGTGCCAAAACAAAAGATAGTTGAACATCATGAAGCATGAAGGGTGTTGTTGTTTTTTCTATTTTTGTTGTGATTTGTTGTTTGCAAGTAATGTGGTTTGTTTTCTTTCTTCATGGTGGTGATGGCACTTGATGTTGATTTGACAAAAATCTTGCGTTGTGTGGTGTCGGTAATGGAGGGAGTGCAAGCATGGTAGTATATGAGCAAGCTCCTAGAATTGATAAAAGCAATGTGTTATTTGATTGGGGTTTTTGGTCTGTGATTTAGTAAGAGTTAAGGTTTTGAGATGACATTGTTTAGACAATTGAAGTTTGTAAAGGAAAAACACCCTAAAATCCAAGAAGTTTTTTTTGAGTAGAAAGGATCATAATTCCACTACACCATTTCCTTCTATTTTGTGTGGGTTGAAGAATATTATATAGAATAGGGAACAATTGAAGAAGATGATGAACAAACAAAAGGTTTCAAGAATGGTTGGATTGTGGCATTTTTGGTGGGAAGGAGAGATGATGCATTTTTGGGACTAAATATTGATTTGGGGTGTAAGAAGGAATACATTTCAATGGGAGCTCTGAAGAGAATCACCGTGACTTGAACCTATAGGGGATCATTGGTATACATGTAGTTGATGGTTGGGGTTATTGTTGTTTCTTTGTAAAACTTCTCGAAACCTAATGGGAAGGTGGAAAGGATTTATGTGCTTGGGATATGAGTTGAGAGTTTCAAAATGCCATAATCCAACCAATGGGCTCAGGAGAGTGAGACCGGAGTGAGCTGATTCTTCATGTTCCATAATTTTTGTTTTATAGCTACTATTTAGTTCATTATATGACTGGTTGTAACTTGTTATTTGAAATTTCATAGAAGTTTGTTGTTGGTTGTCTGGTGGTTGTTGATTTGGAATTGCCCCCATTTTTGGTGACATGGTTTACAAATTATCAACACAAATGCATCCATGGGGCATATAAATGATGTTATGTAATCTTTTGATTTTTAAAATGTGTGTTATAGAAATTACGCCTTGTGTGAAAGAAGACATGGGTGAACATTTCACACATATGTTTCATTAGCAAGTTGGTGGTTTCTAGTCGATGTTGACAAAGACCAAATGTGATCAATTAACAAGGTTTCAACACTCCCCTTCAGCTTTGTTATTGAACCTTAACGTTTGATGAAACCCTAGTAAACTTCATTAAGCACAATGCTCAACAAAGGGAGAAAAGAAGGACAAAGAGAAAGGACCCAAGTTTAAGCCAAAAGCATGTGCAAACCCAAAACATGTCACGAGGGCAAAGGAACTAATTATGTTCTAAAGCCCCCACTAGTCACAAGAAGCATATCATAGAAAGAAAAGGAAGGGAAACTGGAAAGAGTAGTAACCCTAGAAGAACCTTCACCTAACAATTTGTTTTAATTGGGTTTTAAATTTGTTCACTAAATGTTTTGATAATGGTTCAATGGCTTGCCCTTTGCATTGTGTAGGCATTCCAAACCTATTTGAGGATTATAATATATTGTTTGCCTAGATAGTTAGGTATTGGGGGTTTATTTGTTTGAATCCAAACATGGAACCAACATTCAACATATTTTTATTTGATGGCATGCACTTCTTGTTGTGTAGGGGTTCCAATGGTTTTAAGACACTTAAGTTTGTGATTGCCTTTGGTTAGGTGACTGAAAAAACTAAGGGTTGAACCCCTTGTCTTGGTTGCTTTAATTGTAAGAATTAGGTGGTCTTCTCTACACATTGATTTTCATTTTACAAGTTGGTTGATTGTATCCTTCATGTTAAATTAATGCGTCTAAAGTTTGTCCTTAGAGTTTCAATTTGTTTTGCTTTGTAAAGGTAATATTAGCATCACCTCATTTGATTTATGGACTTTATGGTTTTTGATTGCTAATAAATTTCTGGTGTAGCTTTTTATTAAGAGAGGAAGAAAACCAGTTCATCTAAATGGAGTTCTTTCCCAAAAGATTTTGAGGATGTGGGCTTTAGGTGGGCCAACAACAATTATTAAGCAAAAAAAATGTGCCATAGACTGAAGAGATTTTTGGATGGCTGTAAGTGTTTCTTTATAAAAAAACTTTGAGAGTGTTACTCGATGATATAATCTTTCTATATGTGTACTTTTCTTGTGAGCTTTTTTTTCAGCCTTGACAATATGGTCATGATTTATAGCAATTTGCAATTGTGAGCTCCATGACATTGCGATTGGAAAATTCTCTAGGTAGAACTAGGAATATATGTTGTGACTTCAAGGAGATAAGTTGTTAATGAATTGTGCTAATTAATCGGGGCAGACATATTCATTGCCAATTAGGCATATAAACATCTAGGGTGCGGAACAATTAGGGGTTTTCATGTCATGACTACATAAGCTTGTTAACAATAAAATTGTATGAAGGAAAATAGAGAGTATTTTGGCCCATTCAAGGACTATTTTATTTTTGACATGAAATCTTCCAAATTAATTAATTATTGGACAGCCGTGTGTTGAAGCTGTCCCCATTTCACTACAGCCCACCCTGATAAGTCACTAGTTGGTCTGGTATGTGCTTTTAGTAACTTGTTGGGCAAATACCCTAGTTACAAGGTATAAGCTCTAAGAACCATGGTTATGAACCCTAAGAACTACCCTGAAGACAACAGGGTGGGGGGCTTTTATGTAAATAGTGGAGCACAGCCCACATTTTAAAGTGAAGATTAAGACAAAGGAAATGCTACCACCATATAAAAGCTCACTTTAAGGGAAGTCTTTTTATGATAGGTAGTTGGAACTGAGTGCTACTTAGAAGCCCCTTCTCCATAGTAGGTAGGTAACTATCCTTTCTTCCTTTGGTGGGTGGCTTCATAAAAGTCTACTTTGAACAGGCAATACACTTTCTGTTTTGATGACCTTGTGAATGGCTTGATGAACACGAGATCAAGCAGCAAAAGAACTGCAGATGTGCTTTTATTCCTATGAAGTTCAAAGTTCTTCCTTTGGTAGGCGGTTTCATAAAAGTCTACTTTGAACAGGCAATACATGTTCTATTTTAATATTCTTGTTGGTGGCTGGCTGCATAGGAGTTGGACCAGCAAAAGAACTGCAGATGGGCTTTTATTTGGTAGCTCAATTTGTTCCACAGAAACCAAAGTGGGTGTGCGCATTACATGCCTAGTCACAGTTCTTCCCAGCATAGTTGGGGTTGACTATAATGGCGGAAGATCTAGCTCTAGTGCAATCTGAACCCTGAGCACAACATGACCCAACAATAACATAAACAGAAAATGTATGGAGGGAGAGAGAAACAGGTACCTGACTTCCAGTGATATGAGAAAAGAACAGAATCCGAAGGGAAAATTGTACACCACTTCACTCTCAAAGTTGAAAAGTGTTTGAGCAAAGGTTGCCCACACTCTCAGCAGTGGTCAGAATCACTTGAGCACTTCACTGCCTTGGTGCACTTTTAGGTCAATCACAAAAGGAGAATACTCTGCACCCCTTTCCTTTATTTTCTCAGTAGAATGAAACAACACTGAGGAGAGGTAGCTTTGAAGGCCCCTTGAGGAAATTCCTGTAACAGAACATCTCTGTTGCTTTCGGGTCCCCTGCCCACGGAAAAGCCATTTTAAGGGCATGAGTGATTCTAATATTGAAGTTTTGTCTGCAAGAAGTTCCAAGTTCCCACTAAACACACAAGTTCAATGTCATTCATGGCTTTGCTTTGACCCCTAAAGGACGCCCGGGCTGCAAATGTCCCCAAGCACTCAGCTTAGAAAACTTACAGCCACCTGCATAAGTCAAGGCACTTACACCAAGTCTGGTTAGGCATTTTGGGGAGGCTTGGCAGCCAAGTTGCAATTTTTTTCCCAGGCCTCAAAGCCTAGGGGAGCTGCCCAAAATGAGAGGTCAATGCTGGGCCTGCAGCCCAAAATTGCCGCCTTGACCTTGAAAGGTTAATGGCTTCACAAGTTTCATCTAGATCCACCTCAGTTCCATGCAAAACCTAGTATCCAACTCACAGGTAACATCCAAGATTTGATAGGAAATTCCTCCAGAGGCCACAGTGAATGTTCCATATTTGCTCATCCTTGAGAGTCAATCTATCAGAAACCCAGACAAGATTTCTCTGCAATTCAAAAACTTGGGCGTATCACAAAGCCTGCCATCCACCATGTTCTTTCACACAAATTTTTGAGGTCTCTGTAAACGAGTGTCATTAAGAAAGCAGTCACCTGGGACTGCTCTGAAGGCTGCTTTTCATGCCAAATTGCTCACCCTTAACTGACTGTATAACTGCCTAGGATCTATCAGACCACATGTACAGTCTTGAATTGGAGAAAGAAAGAACCATATCCCACTGTTAGTCATTAGTCACTTCAGAAGAAAATGATGACATACAAAATAGCAAAAGACAATCAAAGATGGACATATCCACACACACACCTCACACCTACAAAACTGTTGGAACCAAATTCATACAATGGGCAGATGCAATAGGGAATGACAAGAATTTGAGGCAACCTTGCAATGCATTATCTGTGTGGAACATACGGAAAAAGTTTGAATTCACTTTGTGGGATTTGTTGCCCTGGACATGAAATCTTTGCAAGCCAAGGCCATACTCCTCACACACAGCTGACTCCCAACTGCCCTACATGAAACTCTCAATACATAGAGGGGCCCTTAAGGGCACTCACCTTGAAAAGGAAACCTGCTAATGTGACTCACCTTTCATATGCTTCTCTATAAAAATATCAACCAGAGACCGTATCTGCAGATCCACAAGTGTCCCCTGTCAGTTTAGATCATGAACTGAATTCAGACAGCTACCATCAAACCTCAGCATTACCAGACTACAGAATGATGAGAAAGAAAGAGAGACCCTTGAGCTGAGCCTGCTCAACTGATTGCTGAGCATGTTGGCTCATGAAAATCATGCTACAAATCAGGTTATACTAAAATCTGTTCCTGATCCAAAACAAGACAAAAGTCTGTACCTTGTTCTTCCGTTTGCAGTTCAGAAACTCAGAGACTTCCACTGCATGATCCTTTGCTGTGTTGCGCTCCATTACCTGCAACCATTTCCTTGAGAGATGACACAAGCTTCCTGATATGAAGCTGGGAGGAATTGAGAGAAAACACTCACAACAATAACTGATCTTCATATACACAGTGACTGATTATTTTGTTCCAAAGGGTCAATGGTTGACAGGAAATAGGGTTTCAACTACAAAAGCTCACCTTAGCCGTGGTCTTCTTCACAATGGCTTTGAAGTCATCTTTTTGTATCTTTCTGGTCTTGTACAGGGGAGTGAGTAATTGGACCACATAGTCTGACACAGCCCTTTTCAGTCCCTCTCCAGCCCTCTGCTCGCCCAGACTTAAAGTGCCCACAGATCCATGGCCAGGGTGAGTTCTCACCTCATGTTGAAGCCTACCATTGGCCTCTTCCCTTCCATCCACAACCTCTTTGTTCGCTGAAATTGACTCATGTGTCTGATTACCAGGCATTTCTTGTCCTTGTACTATATCATTTGCACATATTTCCTTCCCCTCAGATGCTCTAATTTCACTACCCCTCCCATCAGCTGTCTCCGCCATGGGCTCCAAAACCTCAGAAGACTGAACATCTGTCTCATCCCTACTTGTAACATCTTGACATTGACCTGCAGGGGAGCAATTCTGAGTAGATGAAATAGGCATAAGCTTTGAGGAAGGCAGGAACTTGCTTGGGCTCGCTTCAGTTTCACATGAGCGGGCGCTATTTTGATGGAGGACACCATCATCACCTCCTGCACAGGGGGGGGAAAAAATCATTAAAAGCAATCTACAACATAAGGCAGAAGTAACTCCAATAATTCCACTCTATGTATAAAGATCACCAGAGAAATTGAACCATTATACACAAGCTGTGACCCAAGTTTCTGTCACATTTCCAGAAGCAAACAGGAAAACTCAGTCGTCATGTTGGCTACTGCTCAAGAGAAAACTCCACATAAACAGTTTGAAGATACCATCAAGTCAGTTCCAGCAAAACTAAATTTACCATGACAGGAACAAGTGTGGTCATAACCTTATGAGAATGATTCAGAAAATATCAAACTGTCACCTTCTTCAAAAATAGCAGTGACTAGCTGCACATGACTGTCTACCAACTAGGACCTGTGTAACCAGCTAAGGTCTTTCCTGCCCAGGATCTGATTTATCTGAGACTTTGCCTATTCAAACTCAGCCAAACATCCTATGAAGAAGAGACTAGAAGAGCATTCATCAAACTGAAAAGAGGACATAGACATCCTGGTTTAGAAAAATTCCACACATTCAGTCAGCCATTGAAAAGAGAATTTACAACATATTTACATTCTAATCCTCCTCACCAGTTGAATGTTTTGAGGTGGTGGATGTTGGCAGCTTTTCAGGAGCTGCCAGCCATCTCTTCTTCCACTCCATTGTCTCGTCCTTCTCTCGCTTTGCAAACTTGTGGAATGACATGATTTTGGGGAGATCTGGAAGTGAATTTCGCCGTGCTTCTACACTTGCGTATGCCTGAGTTCACATATCAAAAGCATCAAATTAGGTCAGACATGAAGGCAACATGTATTTACTGGAAGGAAAAGAGGCGGGTGCTGTGGCTAATGAGGTGGTTGTTGTCAGAAGTTTCTTTACCTCTGCAGCTGCCTGTGCTGCTTCTGCTGCAGCTATTGCCACAAGTTCTACATCTGACAGAACTTCAACATCAAGGCCTCTTCCACAGGCTTCCACAGCAGGGCTATGATTGTTGGCCTGGGATTCCTCATTTCTTGGTTCATCACCACCTGACACCTGTGCCACACCAACACATCTCATCTTTTTAACCCTTAACTGCTAGCTTTCCCTCTCTCATTTGTGAAAGAAATAAAAGTGGAAAAGACAATTGCTACGCATATCTAATGATTCAAAAGATCTGCAAATCACAATGTAAGCTCCTCAATAGTTTCTCTAAAACATCAATAGAGCATCATTAGGATTACAGTAATCTTACCTTGCTCTGACCAGCAGAAAGGGACTCACTAGATGGCGATGCTAAATGGGTAGAAGGCCAGGTCTTTGAATCTCCGATGGTAGGTGTCTTTTGATTGTCTCTTGAGCTTGCCTTGGCAGTGCCAACTGTGGCATTTGGTGAGCTACTGGCTGGCTTCTTGGTGGGTTTGATCAAACCATGGGTTGCTTTCTCTTTACGGAAAACTTCAATCCAAAGTTTGACCAACTGCCCTGCAACTGCGCGTATATCACGGCTTGTGTGAACACAGACCTTTTCCTTCACTGTTCGGCCAACACCTGCAACATACAGGAGATCAATTGCAGATTTTCAGCATAATGGATATGTCTGCAGATAACGCAAACATTGCACATAATTTTGTGCCAACATCCTGTTTCTGAAAGGGCAAGCCCTGAGCTCTCATGGAGAACAAAGAATGGTTTAATTAGTTCTGCCCAAGATACAAGGAATAAGCAAAGTAGAATACATAATTCTTTGCAGCTTCTAAGCTTGAAGAAAGATCTTGGTAGGAAGTGAAAATTATTCACTACTCCAGAGTGGGTCAATGGACAGCACAGAAACAGCAGGACTTGGAAGGAAAGCCAACAGACCAAAACTCAGGAAGGAAAGCCCATAACCACATGGCCATAGGTGATGGGTACCAGATTGTCGGATAGAAAGCAGGTCAGTAGCCACAACAAGAAGCAGGCGCACACAGTGCCGGAGAAGCTGTGTTCCATCTTTCCCCATCGAGTCCTGTGAAGCTCACCCATGCCACTCCGTGTCACATTATAGAGCAGAAGCAAGAGGATTTCAGGTTGTTGATTTAGGGGCTGTTCAGCACAGGAGTTTCATGACATGGACATGGGAGAATCCTCACACCCAATCCACCAGAAAACTATTGACAAGAACTGATTTGAGCTTGCACCCAGGAGCACAAAATGTAAACCCATTTGTTAGAAAACAGTTACTATGATACACATTTATAATTGCCCACACATGAAGAGTTGCCAGCCAGGGCCCAGTCAGAAAAGAAAAGCACATTTTGTGATCCTTAAACAAAAACATACCAGAATCCAGTTATTGAGGACAGTGAGACCAGACTTTGTGCCAGCAAAGCCCTTCAGAGAAGTCACAGGCAATTGAAGCATCTCTTTGATCAGCAAAAGACGTCCAGCTGTGGTCTTGGCATTCCCAAACATGTCTTTCACTAAATCTGCACGGCTCAGTGGGCCTTGCTCACCCTCACCCAGAACTGTGTCCCCCCTTAGTACATTCGAAAGCTCACCTGCTGCTAGCCTTTTGACCATATCCCGAACCTGAAGCATTCATACAACTTCATCATACACCTCACAGAGATGCTATTCACACTGCAGAAACTAAATGATGGCATACACCAATAATTGGACAGTTTTCACCACAACTGCTATGATAATGCACTAGTTGCACGATAGCCTATACAAAAAGTGACTTATTTCAGCTTCAAAAGCTGACATTGCAGTCAAAAAAAGAGGCACAAAAGATTAGAGATTTTCTTGTCATTAAGTGTTGTACCTCATTTCTCTCACTATCTGACTGGCGCTGAGCAGCTGCTAAAGCTTCAGCCTCGGCAGTTGTATCTCCACGATTCTCAAGAATGTCCACAATCCTAACTGCCTCCCGAAGCCCACTCATCATGGCACCCCCAACTGTATCTGGGTGCTCCTTACAAGTTGCCTCCCCAGCAAAGAAAACACAGTTATCCACAGGCCTCGCAAGAATATCATAATCCTCACCCGATGCCCCCAAAGCCACATAAGAGTAGGCTCCTCGACTGAAGGGATCCAAGCCCCAATTGGTTACAACAGATGCTATTGGGTTGGGAACTGCAGTCTCCCCAAAGAGCTTCCTCAATATGATAAGGGCATGCTCGATAAGATCAGAACTCTCTTGATGCTCAACCTCATATGCTGCTTTTCCAACCACAAGGGCTAACAAAATCGGAGCACCACTGGTTCTCTTCAAATTCCAAAACATAAAGCATCGACCTCTTAATTCTGTGCACTCAGCAGCTGCACCAAAATAGTCAACAGTTTCATCCCAGAATGGGACAGTGAACTCCATGACAACTTTATTCAGAAGTCCAAACCCAAGACGCTTGATGGAGGCAAGTTTCCAGTCAGGAAGTTGGGGTTCAAAGCGGATGGTTTCTGCCTTCAAACAGCCCAATGGAACAGTGACTAAAACCGCATCACCTTCAAATTCATCCCCACATGAAGTCACAACCTTTACCTCCCGCCTCACCTCTCCTTTGATCTTCCCCTCTTTTACACTATAGGCAATTTCTGTTACAGTTTGACTGAGGCGGATGTCCAAACCCTCACCTAATGCCTCAATTGCAGTACTGTATCCTTCCTTGATCATGCAATGAGGACCACCAAATCCACCATAAACATCATCCTGGTTCCAATATGGGAGAGAGACCTCCTTCAATTCTGCAGCACAACCATATTCTAAATTTGCGAAATGCCAGTCCATAATCCTGCGCTCTAACTGGCTTAAGTTCTGTCCATCTAGGCATTTGAGTGCTCCCAGAAAACCATTATTCAGTAAGACATCTGCAGGCCTGCTCAAATCCTCATTGGTAACCTCTTCTTCCACCAGTGAATCACATGATGGGTTAATTGCAGAAAGTGTCCTGTCAATGACATCACTTGTTGACGGAATTGCTGCATTCTCATCAATCGTAAGGGTCTGAAGTGAAAGAAATGTTTCAGAAGGTGTTTCCTTGTTGACTATTGCAGGGAGTGATAAAGACGAAGATTGAACTGGAACACTGGATCGTCGCCTTTTCAAAGATTGCTCTAGGCCTTCTTCAAGGGACATCCTCATTGCCGTGTCACCATTTTGAGCCACCAAAGTGACTGTATCATCCAACAGGCTGTTATACTCTGCCTCTAGGGCAGCATCTATATCTGCTGGAACTTTCTGTCCGGTTACAGAATCATATAGTGGGCAATCTCCCCGTAGTGTTGTGAGTGCTAGACCAAGTTGCTTGCACAAAAGCGCGGATGGGTCAGCCCTCCTTTCTGTTGCTACATCTGCCTCCACCCCTGATACTCGAAACATGACATCAACTTCATATTAGGTTAATGACTCATTCAACAGTATGAGTAATGAGCATCTCATGAGCCCCAGTGCTAACAATACAAAGGGAGAGAGTGAGCAAACCTGTAATAATGCTGGCACCCAAATCAACAGGTGCTGAAAATGTTGAACGGTCAGTATACACACGACCACCCACACGATCACGTGCCTCCAGAACAGTGACACGGAAACCCATCCGTTGCATATGTCTAGCAGCAGATAAACCAGCAGGCCCTGCCCCCACAATAATCACATGCTTTGCTGCCTCATGATCCCCATTCATGCTACGATCTCTTTCTAGTTGTGTTGCTGCGCGTAAGGCGACTAAACCCTCTACGGTTGTATCACACTTATGTAGATTTTGCAACACTTCCGCACTCTTGAATTCATCAAGTTCATCCCTACTCAAAGGGGCTTCCATTGGGTCCATAAGCTCCGATTTAGGAGCAACCTTGATTTCCTTCTTGTGATTGAGCCCTGGGCGTTTCCGAGTAAAAACTTGGTCAAGAGTAGCCATATCATCAATCTCAGTTTCCTCCATGGGTTCTTCGACTTTCACCACCAGCTCCAAGACTGCTTCCTGGTTGGGCAGAGTGAGTGACGTCTTGGAATGGTCATTTTCATCTTTATTGATGTGTGAAAAACTTGTTTCCACACCCACATTCAGAGTCACATCAATGTCCATGGGGACAGTCTCCCTATCACTTGAAGTATTCTTCAGTGAGTCAGCGAGCTTGCCCTCAACCCCTTCACCTGTTCCTATCATGTTCCTGTCAAAGCTTCCAGCTCTTTGCAGATTCAAACAATCATTATCAACCTCCTCTTTAGTGGTTGCTACACCCGGTTCTCCTCGTATTTGTCCTGTTGAAGAATGCTGTCCAATGTCAATTACATACAGTTGTGGTTTGGGGATCTATGAAGGGTGTCACAAAGTCAGCACAAGCCTAGATAAGTGTTGACCCACACAGAAACTGCAAGAATCTTCTTCATCAACAATAACAACTGAATGCCAAAGGAGAGAATACAACTGACCAAGTATCAAAGCCACCTCCTCTGCAGCCTCCATCTCTGCTCCTTCAAACATCAACTCTCGTTCACCATCTTCACTTTGGCTGCCACCAAAAGGACCCTGGCCTTCTTCTGGTGTTGCTCTCTTTAGTCGCTTAGTTGGCACACCTATATTGATGTACCCCTGGTATTCAAGCAGACAATAATACTTGAAAGACTGAAGAAGTTAAACAAGATATATCCAAGAAGTGCGATGAATGTGAAAGAGCATTGAATAAGTAACTAAGCTTGCACCCATTGACAGATTGAAACCTAAAACACAAGTTTCTGCTAAGCAACCAAAAAGAAGGGAAACGTACATGGTAATCCAAGAACTTGTGGATCTCACGTATGAGAGAAGCCCGAGGGGGTTCATCATTTGTAGGTGAAGACAATACACCACAGTCAGTGACCATCAGCAAATGCTTCACATTCCTTTCCCATAACCCCAGGACCAGGTTCCTGTAACCACCAGCATTTGACGCCATTTCAAGATCCGAACTACAAAAAATAACCCACTTTATGGGTACCGCAAACCCCAGAAGCTACAACAACCCCAACCAGATTACCTTTGGTTATGTCCAGTATGATGCACCATGGGTCCAAAATACTGTCATAAACAGAAAGACTAGCAGCACCCTGTGACTTTAGCTTCTCGCATATTCACAACAATAAACTTATCCCAAACCTTTGATATTGTGCACCAGCAATATCCAAGAAGTGTTCTAGTTTTAGTGGTGACTGTTGTCACTGTCTTAGCAAGAATACATAGTAGGATATGTTCCATAGTCACCCTGAAGTGTAGAAATGCACAGGCAACATAATCTTACTTATACATCTGTGATATAGTCGAATCCATCAAACTTTGTGTTAGCAATCCTTGCTTTGATTGAAGAAAGAAAGACAGAAACATGCAACATGCAACATGTCTACCAAGCAACATACTAGATAGGTAAATTAGTCTGGAACCTGCACTCAAGATACTCTTGAAGGCCACCCCGCCGCCTCAAGGCATCTTTAAAGCAGATCCGTTCGGCAGCATTAGGAGCTCGAGCTCGAAGCCCAGCAGCTACAGCAGCCGCCTCCCCTGGTAGCACCTGACCTTGAGACAGGCTTATCAAGCCAGCCCTACTGCGTCCCCTACTCAATCTGTCTTTCTCAGGGTGCCAGTTCCAATCAGCAGGAGCCTCTGCCTCCCCCATAATAACATCCCACTCCATGTCTCCCTCGTATGCCATATCTTCATGCCTGCCACTCAAATGTGCCAAATAATTGAAGCAATATCAAACCACGCCATTCCATTTGGTAAACATGCTGTAGGCAAAGAGGGAGCAAGTATTCAAAACATAACTGCAATCTGCACCTTGCAGACTCCCATCCTTAACAACAACATATGATGTCTTGATATTTCCCAAAAGATTTTAGACGATACATTGACCAGAAGTAGCCTTCTGTATGTTTGCCTAGTTTAAAGCTTGAGATCATACCTCCGCTTCTTAACTTGACGAGAGGCACGCCGACCTTCTGAAATCTTCCTGGAACTTCTTTCATTAATTGTGTTTGGAGTGGTTTTCAAAACAGCCATAGCCATAGCTCCTTCAATGACCACCCCTACTCCATTTGAATGAAGATGTGTAGAAACCCCATTTGTGTACTCTGGCCTGTTTTTTAGATCTGATTTATGTTGCTCCAGACCAGCAGGTGACACAGAAGAGTTTTGCTGGAGTTCCCTTGTTGAAGCTTTTAAATCCATAGTTCCCCTTTTGAGTGGAGCTGACAGCAAGCAATTCTCTTTATAGTCTTTCAGATCCCTTGGCACCTTCGAATCGGTGGTGCTTTCAGGATTTTCAGGCTTGATTAGGGTTTGAAGATCAGCAGCAGAAGAAGCCAGTGACACAGATAACAACTCATCACAACTAGAGCCTTGAAGAAGCTTGGGAGCCTTGAGAACTTGACTTGCATTCATGGAACTGTACCCTCCTCCATCCAACTGTCTGTCAGACTTATCCACATCTTCTTTCACCAAGGATAAGGTCATTATTCCACTGTTTCCTCCATCACCTTCTTCCTTGCTGGCAGCCACCAATTTGGACAGATCCATTGCCACTGCTGATGCCGCTTCATGCAGCACATCCAGAGTCTCTAAAACTTTATCACTTGAAGTTTCCCGAGAAATGGAGATTCCATTACGCAACTTGGAAGCATGTAGATTGCTGCTGCCAGTGGTGGTGGTGTCTTCACCAGCAACAGCAACAACACCACTAGGACAGACTGGCTTGGAATAAGAGTCTAGTAAATGATGCGAGTCCAGGGTAACTCGCGAGATGGTCGATGGGACAGAGATGAAATTCTCTGGTGCCATCTGAAGTATCTGGACCTGTGTGTCCTTCTCCTCCATTAGGTCCCCAGATCATACTACCCTACTACTACTCTCCATGCCATACAAAAACCTCCATGCAGCTGCTGCCATTGAAACTCCATAGCCAACCAAACCTTACTGGACTAAATTTACCCGTTCCTTGCATCCCAACCAGTCTCCTGCAGCTTTGGCAAAAGACCCTTCAATCCTTGCACACTTCCCCTACGCAATAGAAATATCATAACCTTCATTCTCATCCCCCCCACCCGCCTGCCCTACTGTCCACTAGCTGTGTCCCCTCCTCGGAATCCTCTCCTTTTTCTTCATTCTCTTCAGCTGCAGCAGCCTCCACAGCTCAGTTTCTCACCCAACCTGCCTCGAATTCGTAACCAAATCCTCAGAAAATCAACAAGAGAGAGGGGAGAGAGAAAAAGGAACCACACAAACGATGAGAAGAAAAGCGAAAACAGGAGAGAGATCGGTACACATACCTCTCACAAGGGGAGACAGGAACAAGAGAGACAGGAACAGAAGAAAGAGCGACTGCTTCCTCCCCCACCCACCGCTGAGCCTCGGGACGAGAGAATTTTTTTTTTTAGGGATTTAGGTTTAGAGAGAGAGAGAGAGAGAGAGAGAGAGAGAACAAAAGGCAGAAGCAGCAACAGCAACTGGCAGGCAAACGAACTGGGTATACTGAAAACGGATTTGGGAGAACCTGGTTTCAATAGAGAGCTCACGAAATGCACATTTCTTTGGCGATGAAGAGGAGAAACGTGTTCAGAATAGGGTCGAGCTTGCGCGTGCCATCGCTGAGGAGGGAGAGGAGCGGCCACCAGGAGCAGCAGCAGCAGCGCCATGCGCGTGCCTGGTAAGGGGAGGCGCTTGCTGGCTGGCTGGTTCTTCCATTCTTCGTGGATGACTGTCATCCACCTCCACAACTAGTCCGGGCTCCATCCACCGTTTTACTGATGAATGATTTTCATCCTTTCCTTTCATTTCGATTTTCTTCAATAAATAAAAGGCAGACAAATAAATAACACACAAATATTTATGAAAGATACTTATTTCTCTTTTAAATGTTAAAATTCGATTCGCCCATGAACTCTACTTAAATAATATTTAAATTAAAAAATCGAACTAGACTTGTCACCCCATCCTCTTTCAAATTATGAAATAGAAATAATAATATATTGAATTTTTCCTTACCAACATGTTGAAGTCATTCTTATACATTCAAAACAGTAGCATCATTGTATGAGTCACAAGATTGATGTAACTTCAAACAGATACAAAAATCAAATTGTTCATAACCAAAAATACAACATGATTGTCAAGAGAAAGGATTGGGTTCATCTTTATGTAGCGTAACAATGAGAGGAAATGTGTTGCTCATAGAAAGTCCAATAAGCATTCCAAAACATCTTCATGAAGATTAAGACCAAATTGCAATGATATTTTTCAATGATAATAAAATTATTTGTGTAAAAGAAAAATATGCACAATATTTGAAAGTTGTGACAACATATTAATATAGGCTTACAAGGACCCAATGCCCATTGCATGGTTCAATTGGGATAAGCATGTGTCTTTATCACTATTAGCTAACATACAAAATTGGTCATTGGGTAGTGTTAGGAAACTAGTTTTGCTTCTTGTGCATGTGTTGACCCAAGTGGTCGTGGATTCAATGCAGAATGTGAATGCAAATTTGTACCCATAATCGTCAGCCAAGCTACAATGCACATCATTATATGAACTAATCATTTGCAAATGCAATAAGGTGGAAGCTAAGGGCTTTGGATTCATCAATTACAAGTTTGTGAAACCACATCAAGTCCAACAATTAGAAGGGTTTTCTTTCTTAATTTTGCACACCTAAAATGGGTAAGAGATGATCAAAAATGGTGATTGGATGGTGCTTGACATTTTTGCAAAAATAAACAAAGTTTAAATGATTGTGCAAAGTAGTAACTAACATTTGTTGCACCTAACTATTTGCATACTTGGTAACACATCATGTTTCAAAATGTGCCTGAAAAGCCTATTGTTTTATAATTAATACAAGAATGGTTAGTGAAAGCTAAGGTCACAATTGACTAAAGTGTGATATTGAGGATTCAAGGTGTGACCAACATCATTCAAGGTATGAGCATATGTTCAAGTCACATTCTTGACTATTTTTCCATGAATTTAATCTTTTACATTGTTAATCTCATTTCTTGAAATGGTTCATGCTTATAGACATTAGAACATGATGCAATCTTCCTTTGAAACAAACACCCTTCTTCCAAGGAGGTCTTTTAACTACATATTTTGAAACGTCAAGATGGAAAAAACATGTGACCATCCATGGTTCCACATTACTTGTTATGTCAAATGGAGCATAGTTTCCTTCATCACTCTTCCATGCAATGATTCCCAACAATTTTAATCCATTACCTTCTCTTTGTTTTCAAAGGTATTTTGCATTGCATGATTTGTAAGAATCTCTTCGAATCTTTTACGGTGTTTGCAAGCTAAAGTGGAATAGTTGTGTGTTCATAAATGAATCCATACCAATGTTTTTAAAAAAGGTATATGACTGTCCACGAAAGGACAACCATTGGATTTACTAGCTCGACCTAATCTGGATCATTCTTTTATTAGACGTTAATGATTTAGCACATGCTTGAAATTGTAAAGTGTTGATTATAATGTGAATCTTCAACACTCTTCTTACACTCAAAATGTCAATCACATGATTAGGTTCACATCACTTTATATTTTTGTGTTGAAGCTTAAAGTGTATTAAAGGAATCATGGCATGGCAAGGCCCACTTTCAAATGTTTGCAAATTTAATAACTTGACACAGAAAGTAAAGCACGAGGGTGAGACACATTTGAAAGGGCAAAATAGGCTTGGTTTTGTCACTCCCTTGTATGCTCCTATACCTAAGCTTGGAGATGGTAGTCCAATGTCCAAAAAGGACTTTGTAAAAAAACCTGACTTTTATTGTGAAGGTTTAAGTCTAAAATGTGTCAAGGGACATTTCTTTGGAGGACATTGATAAGCTTTTTGGTCTTATTGTGAATAAGAACAAATACAATTATGAGTTCACAAAGGACCTTCTATTTATTAAGAAAATAAAAACTTTATGGATGGTGACACACCAAAACCTTTGTATGCTAGCATCAAGGTTGATATTTTAGGAATGGTGAGAGGACTAGCTTGCAAGAAGATGGTGAAACAAATGAATTAGGGTATGTATGCCGAATGGACTAGCAATGAATATCAACATCACAAATCAAGGTCATCCTTTGAACAAATTAATGTCATTAACTCTAATGAAAAAGGGATTGAAAGGCTCTAGACAAAAGAGGTGCATGGCTAGTTAGTAATCAAATGCACAAGTATAGCACCCCCATAGTTTATTCCATGATTTTTTTATTACAAAGTCGACTTGATCACTTTCAAGGCATCAAAGCTTTGATAGTAGCTTGGGATTTTTAGCAAGACTCTTAATTCTGTTTTTGTTGATCTTGCACCTCATTTGTCTATAAATAGCTTTTCAACGATGTTAAACAACATTTACTTAGTTTCAATGATTGCTTTCACTATGCATTGTGTGTTTTGGCTTACCTTAAAAACCTTGTGTTTTTACATTTTTGAACCCAAATAACTTCAAGTTAGTGGACTTGATTCATTTGAACATCAAATGCAACATCATCAAAACTTTGGAAGTGTTTGATTGAATTGATGATTTTTTAATTCAATCATTCCAAAAAAATTATATGCGAATGTAGTTTATTATTTAAGGTTTGTTAATAGTTTTTTTGTGATGGTAGGTGTTGTTATTGAAGAACTAAAACACTACATTGTAATGGCAAAAGCTCAATTCAAAGTGGCAAAAGAAAGCTTGGCCATTGCCAAAATAAAGAAAAATGCCACTATTGTGGCTGCACAAAAGGTGTGCAACCAAATGGAAGATCAAAACAATCATTTGCTAGAGGTAAAGGCAACCTTATAACCTTGAATTGCAAAATGGATAACAACCTTAAGGAAATAAAACACTTTGAATAATAAATTAACACACAAAAATGGGCTATGATTTCATTCTAAGGCTTTGCAAAAGAGGGCATTTCTACTTATGAAAAATTAAATAAGGCTTTAGATAATGTAGGTGGGGCTTTGTATGCCTTAGAAAGGAAACTGTCAATCGCCCAAAGAACTAACAATGTTACACAATCCATTTTTAGCAAGTTCAAAAAGGATTGGCTAATTCAACTTATATTCCCTTTCCATCAACTGCTTTAGAGATTATCAATGAACCAACTTGTTTATGGGTTGAGAATTGCCCTTTTTGCATATCAAGGTTTTTGGATGTGTGGGCCAGACAAATTACATCTTATAAACATATTTACCATGGTTGGTGCACATTTGTCCACTTTAGTGAATCCACAAAGTGCATTGATGTTTTGTGTGGGGAAGAAATGCATGAAGGTTAGTGCACTACAACAAAAGGTGTCCTTGTATGAAATGATTTCACTATATTTAGAGTGAATTCATTGGTCATAGTAAATAGGAACTAATTGGAAAGCAACGAATTCATTGGTCTAGTGAATGGGGACTAGTGAAACTGCACCCACATTTTGTAGTGGTGGAGGAAATGTGTAGGAATCATTAAGCCCACGAGTGGAACAATGTTAGAACCCCCAAAAAACCTACCATCAAAGAGACATGGTGAAGTCATGGACAAAGTACATATATAGAAACTTGACACTTGCATTGCTACCATATTTCTTTGTGTACAATGTACACAAATAGTCAATTGGAAAAATGTCTAATGGCTTTATATATATATGCAGCTAGTTGTAAAAATGCATTTTAATGGTGTACGTTTCATAGTTCCCCACTTCTAGGTATTGAATTTCCAAGTTCACAATGAAGTTCATGTGAAGTTCTTGGTTGTTTACTATAAGTCTTTAATTGTGCTAGTCTAATTACATTCAAATCTAATTATAACTTGCTTTATTATCTTGAATTTGTGTACAATAAGTGATAGCTTATGTAAAGTATGAAACATGCATACTACTTACCTATCCATGCAAGTTATGATTTGTGTAATTATGTGATAGATTCATGTACACATGCATTAATCTTATGATGGGGAATACTTACTACTTCTTTAAAATTATATGGTTTCTGTAGTTGTGTGCAAGATTCACACACATCAGGTGAATTTAGTGATGGCTAAATCCTTACAATTTTAAATTATGTTCATTTGTGTGAGCCCCATGTACATGAGTGACTTCAGTGTACTTGGTAATGCTTATGTGTACTACATGTGGGTTTAAATTTATGTAGTTGTTTACATTTTGTGTAAATTAAGGTGTCTTTTATGTGGCAAAATATTGGTAAAGTCTTTATAGTTTTGAGTTATGTACATTTATCAGCCCCGTGTACATGAGAGACTTTAAAATGTTTGGTAATCCCTATGTGTCCCTATGTGTATATGTGGGTTTAAATTTATGTAGTTGTTTACACTTTATGAACATTTAAGGTGTCTTTTATGTGGTAGAGTATTAGCTAAGTCCTTACAATTATGAGTTATGTACATTGGTGTGAGCCCCATGTACATGAGAGACTTCAAAGTGTTTGGTAATTTCCCTATGTGTATATGCAAATCTAAATTTATGTAGTTGTTTACACTTTGAATACATTAAGTTGTCTTTTATGTGGCATAGTATTTAGATTTTCCTTATGGTATATATAGGTTTAGATTTATGTAAATTTATGTGTGATTTGTGTACAAATTAGTAGACTTTTGTGTAACTAAGTAGTTGGATGTATGTACACATTATCTTTCAATAGTACACCTTTCAAGTCTATATGTAGATTCAAATATATGTAAAACTTGGAAACTTGACTTTATGTACACATTATGAATTTCACGTGGTTTATAAGCAATTGGATAGTTTTTAAAAGTGTCTATGCAACATTTTCAATACCTTGGGTCTATTACTTTTAAATCTATCACTTGGGAATCTTTTAGAAGTGTCATAGATTTGAATATATAATAAATTGTTTCATATCTATACTACACTTTCAATTCCTTGTGTGTGTGTTGATTTTTGTATAAATGTTAATATAGATGTATGGTTGCCTAATATGTTTTTAAGTGGAAGGGGGTTGAAGCTTGAACCTATATCCATCAATTTGTCAAGAGCCCAACCCTTTGCATTTAAAGGTCCTCATTCCCAAGTAATTCCAAGAAGTTTATACAAGGCCCAAGACATCAACCCCAATGTGGGTAGGATACATATGAAGCAACAAACCACTCCACATGTGATGGAAGTTGAGGTCACTAGTCCTTTGAAAGATAAAAACTAGGAGATATTAACAGTTGCTACAAAAACACATGATCAAGATGAAGAGCAAAAAGATCAACTAGTGGTTAAACCACCACTAGCAAGGAAGGAATTATGTATGGAAGATGCAAATGACAGTGATGAAGATGAATCTTATGGTAGTGACAATTTTTGGGGCAGAGAATGTTGAGGCTGAAGAAGGCCATGGTGCATCAAGTGAACATGATGAAGATCCTTTGCCAAACAAGGAAAAAATAACTTCCAACCAAGTGGATGGATGTGGTAAGGACAATGATGACTTCCAAAAACCACTACCAAGAAATAAAAAGTATAATTCAAAGGGCCATTACATTAAGTTTAAAGTATCTAATGTGAACAAGAAGTCATCTAAGCCCAAAAGAACACCAATTGTAGAAAGAGTTTCAATTGCCAAGACAATGCGCCAAGTAGCTTTTAGGTTTACAAATAAACCAAAAATAACTAGGAATAAGTGAGTGCATGTATAAGCATTGTTAGGTCTAGTATATAATTATGTGGGTGCAATTATAGACTAAAAATGTTTTGCATTTTATATGTATGTTTCATGGATTTAATGTTATGGTTTAAATTGTTAATATAAACATACATTTGTGGCATATGTATTTTGTAAAGGTTAAAAACATGGCTTAGGTAAAGGGGACATTCCAACCTTCCTTTGTTGGTTTCTACTTGAAGGGTTTTGTTTGTTCAACTTTTTGTAGAGTTTTTTACTAGCTAGCTCTTTGGAAGGGGATTCCTAGCTAGTGTCAAATGGCTAATCCATTGAAGCATTAGCATTTTAATGGACTACCATAGAAGGTGATTCCTTTCCTTGTCAAATTTATGTTATTTATGGAGTTAATTATTATAATTTAGATTGCAACTATGACTTGATTATATTTAACTTTTAGGTAATATGGGGAAATTTTTTATGTTTGCAAAATTTTAACATGGTGGCACATGACAAGTCTCTATTGTGCTAAGGATGTTCTTCCAAGGATCTATAGTGGTAGGCTACTCATTCGTGGTGTTGGTGGTGCACCGAGCTCTCTTTTGGTAGTGCATAAACTAATAAATGGGGAAGCAAGTGTAGTTGATGCCAAAAAGTCAACATATATGAAAGAAGTTTATTTTATATAGATTAGTTTGTATTGGATGTTTGTAGTTGTTGACTGTAAAGTATCACAAGGTCTCTACAAAAAGGTAAAAAATTCCACCATGTTTTTTTTGTAGGCGTATGTGTGTTCAAAATAATGAACTAAAGATGTTGGGTATGTGATGATAGATCACCTACATGACTAAGGGCTCTAATGAGGAGTTGGATTCAAATAGGGGATCAACAATATTACAAACAACCCCATGGGTTTGTGAGCACATTGTCGTACCTTGTTTTAATTTTAATCTTTCATATGTTTTAGGTTGAAAAAATATAATTATGTACATAGGGATTTTTAACATTTAAATTAGTTCATACACCAATGCAATTAATTATAAAATTTTCAAATGCCAAAGCTGTCAACATTTCATGTCTATTACATGATCAATTCCCCATTTCTAGTATTCTACAAGTCACAATGGGGGCTATAATAAAAAACATTTGAATATCTTTTGATTTTTTACGATCAAATGTTAAATGATTAATTAAAGGTTTTGTTGAGGAAGATTCTTAAAAGCCTACATTTTGGAAATTATGGCTAGATGCCTAATAGCTCAATGTAATCCACTTGAAATGAGTTTCAAACTTGCACAAATTTTAATAGAAGATAAGGTTTGATAGCATTCCCAACTTTTCTTTAGAAGTAGGTTGCAACATATGTGCATAGATCTTAATATAATGAATGGTGTAATATCACAGAGGCTCCCAAATTGTTTTAGAAACAAGGTGCAACAAATGTGGAAGGAATGACATTGTTGTGTAAAAGTTTTGAACAAAACTTGAATGAATAAATTATTTTTGAATTTGTGATAAATTTATGAATTCACATGTATAAAAATAATACAAATCCAGTTAGTAAGAAACTTGAAAATTTTGTTTACAACCAAAGCCTTAACATCCTTATGAAGATGATACAAATCTTAAATCATTCTTCTATATTTTGGGCTACATAATCAAGACCAAGAAATAAGTATATGAATATGTACACTTTAAACCTTTTTTCTCTCCCTTCTTGTTTTGAAAAACTCATCATTTTTTTCTCCAAATTTGAATGTTCAAATTTTTGAATTAAATAAAACATTAATTAAATGGTCTTCATAGTTTCCAATTGACCATTCAGATTCCTTTCATACAAATGTGTGGTTTCAACTCTGTAATAGAAAGCATATGAACAACTATGGATTAATATAATTACAAAATCTATTGACCATTATATGGACTTGCCAACACATCAAAAGCTTATGGACACTTGTGGACTTACTAGTATAAGAAGATGGACACCTATGGATTTAGTGTAAGAAGATGGACATTTACAAACTTGCCATAGCATAGACAATAGATGATGACACTTATGGACTTGTTAGTATAAGAATTGGTCATAATTGGATAGTTATCTATTATCGATTTGCATTGTCTCATACAACCATGTGAACACAATAAAACAATATGTATGTTACTTTAGATTTGAAAAAAATGTTGCAAATTGAACCAAAATAGGTCAGTTTTACTCCATGATACATTAATATGTACACTTTGTAAGATTTTACCACTAATTAAAATGCTTGTAAATAACGGATATCTACATGTAAATTCATTAACTAAAAACATGAGTTTGCCCAGTTGTGTAGGGGAATAGCCCACTTCAATATTCAAATAAAATTTATTCAATTTCTCACAAAATGACAGTGACAAAAAATGTTTGGTTCAACCACTTCTTCAACTACCTCATAATTCCCACAATTATAATGACCCACTGCAAATATTCCTCCATCACATAGCTTACATAAAACACATCTAGATCTACATAATATTGGGTGTGAAAATGACCTTCAACAAGATTCAAAACACTTAAAGTGACTAGTATTATTTTTCACACACTTGTTTAATTTTCATGTAGATAATGTTCCATTTTGCATAATAACTTAATATTGTGCAATATCTAAAAGACTAACAAAACCATTCCCACCTTCAAAAGTAAGCCATGTTGGACGAACCAAGGGGATGGACCACACTATTTCTGTTTTAAAAAATTAAACATTAAATCCAAATCACTAATGGTGTGGAGGAAAACTAGAAATTGACAAACATGACTTGGCATTTTCTTTTTCAGATTTCAACTCAAGCTCTAGTTATATTTTAGAATTTTCACACTTCTTGGGTACAAAGCTAGCATGTAGGAAACACTAGTAGAAAACCCCCCTTTTTAAACCAAAAGTTTTCAACTACATGACATTTGCAACTATGTTTCAACTAGATTTTTAAAAATTTTAAATAGAATTATGGCAATTTTCAATTAAGTTGATTCATTTACTATATTAATATATAGTTGAAAGCATTTTTCAATTGTGTGATCATTTGCTGAATATTCCCGGCATTAACAATGTCTCCAAGTTGAACTTCCAACTATGTTGGTAAACAACGTGAAGCATGTTTCAACTAAGGGGTCATTTTTGAAATATTCTTGGCATCTAAGGTTCTTTAATTGGCACATAGTCAAGACGTTGAATAGTGTTCAACTATTTTGGATAATAAAATGTATTACAAATGGATGAATATACTAAAGGATGGATGAAATATAGTCTTGTTTACAACTATCTCTTTCAACTAGGTTAAACAACTAATAGACAATTTTAATTTTATACATATAATATTATAATATTTATTTAAAATTATGATAACATTAAATTACATGTAAATTTTATTTGTACAAATGTGTGGTTTTTTTTTTGTGCATATAAATATTAAACTTTAATCTCAAAATAAAGTTTAAGATTTTTTTAAAAATATGTTAGTACTAATGTTTATGTTCAATACACATGTAATTTATTATTTCTATGTAGATCATTACAACATATATATCAAGTAATGATACATAATTAATAATATTGTGCAACTATAATGTTTATTCATTTTTATACACATGATATCTTAATATTTGTTTAAAATTATGATAAAAAGTCATTAAACACTAATGTACCTTATGTCATTGGCCCAAGTTTGAATGCATTCAATTGAATTTTCTTTCCAAACCCCTTTTTGCAATTTGTTTGAATTTCCAACAACAATACGTACCCACCAAAAATTCAATAATATTGTTCACATTTTAAGTCTCAAAATTATGAAATCAACTTTATTAAATTGAACTTGGTGAAGGCTTTCCAACAATACCAAGAACGCCCTCAAGTTCCAATATAGTTTTCAATCTTGGTTTTTCAAAAAATTCAATGAAAAAATGGTTCAATAATCAATAGATTCCACATTGTAGTTCCAAACATTATAAATTGAGTTGTTGCACCCTTATTCATTGAGAACTTTTTGATGACAAGTTCCATAGCATAACCTAAGACATCGTGGTTTGGGAAATATCATTATGACAAAACAAACAAACTACCCTCCTTCATGGATAAATAAGGTAACATGTGTTACTCACCCCAAATGTGAATGCACTCAACTCATTTTCCCTTCTAAACCCAAATTGTTGTAATTTGTTTGAATTTTCAACAACAAAATTCATTCAAAATTCAATATTTTCCACACCTTAAATATGAAAATTGTGAAATAAATTACATTAAATCTAACTTAGCAATTACTTTCCAACAACACCAAGTACACCTTTGGATTTGAGTAAACTTTTTATTTATGATTTTATTAATGTTTATTAAGAAAATGGTTCAATAAACAATACCTTTGCATTGTAGCTCCAAAACATTTCAACCCAAGTTAGCGCACCCCTATTCATTGTTAGGTTTTCAAATATATCAATAGCATTATATGAAGTAATTTGGTTTAGGAAATTTCAACATGATAGAATTTTTAAAAATAAAATTATTTACCTTCATTAATAGATTAAATTATGTGTAAATTATCTTTGTATAAAATGAATAGTTATGTATGATGCAAATTTTTTTGTGCACAATATTAATAAAATTTTATTGCAAAAAATTTAAGGAAATTTGGAAGTATAAATTTGTAATAATGTGGATGTTCAATACACCTAATTATTATTTATATGTAAATTGGATTTTAGTTTACAACATATCAAACAATGATACATAATTAATATTTTTTGTGGAA
>Ga0116227_10003141_pt1 | contig 37013 bp, 14 predicted proteins | sample S1TSphgellanicum_FD_89693 | JGI IMG/M metagenome (GOLD analysis project Ga0116227, IMG submission 89693) | Host-associated microbial communities from peat moss isolated from Minnesota, USA - S1T2_Fb - Sphagnum magellanicum MG | ecosystem: Host-associated > Plants > Peat moss > Unclassified...
AAAAAAAAAAAAAAAAAAAAAAAAAAAACTTTGCCCAAATCCATTAGAACTTTTTTAAATCCATTTTTGGCTTATTGAGCATTTAAGGGTTAATCAATTGATTGTTTTTTCATTTAGGTGTTTTCGCTATTTGGTTGCATTCGAATTATTTTTGAAGTCACTTGTTTTGGGGCATGCCATTGGGTTTGTCCTTGTCCACTCCAACTAAGTTTTGAACTATCCAAGCCACCATGTAAGGGAGTAACATTCCAAACTCAACATGAACTTTACTGCCCCAAATGCATAAAATTCCAAAAACACATGCAAAACTTTCTCCTTCGCCTCCAAATTGTAAGTTATTGTGATGTTAGTGCTATATGCACAAAAATTGCCTGCCTCCAAATCACAACACATCTACTACACACAAAATTTTGAAGAATTAAAAAAAAAAATTCAATCAAAAATTAAGAGGAGAACAAAATTGCAAAACTTCAATGGAACACACAAATTTGAAAAAGAAAAGCAAAACTTCAATGAAAAGAGCAAAACCACATGCACAATTGAAAAAACTTGGAGGCATATGATCCTTGCTAAAAATCTCCAAATCATAAAGCATTACAAAACCTTGTTATTGTTAGCAATGAAAGACCAAACTGACCTTGAACCTTGCCGGAAAAAAAACCATCGATGAACCTTGTCAGAAAATAAAACTTCACCTTCAACAATGAACCACAAAAAAATGAAAACCTTGTGAGCTCGCTTGCTTGAAACTTCTAGCAACAACCCACACAAAATGAAAAATTTCAAATCACCAAAGTTTCAACTGCACAATTTTATGTGCCAAAACTTCACCTCTGAACTTGTGTATAAGTTTTGCCATGGGCATAACAACTCAACACCAAACTCATATGACCTCAAGGTTGGTGCAGAAACAAATTTCACACCTCCTAAATAACTTTGTAAAAAAATTGCATTGTTTATTGCATGTTGGCCCATGTATTGTTGAAACACATGGTTTTGGTGCTAGGACTTTACAAATAACTTAAATATGCACTTAAAATCAAAACACATGGCCTATGCATGCGTGGTATGGCAAGGGAAATCCAAATGCTGGACATGGCCATTGTTATGCATGATGACTTGGATTGAAGGTTTTATGCATGGAAAATGGAATCAACTACAAAGATCTTTTTTTTTTTCCTATGATGGTTCGTAACACAATTTTTGAAATCAATAGCGAAGCCACAATCCATGGAGCTTGGTGTGCCTCACTTGATCATTCCATGGTCGACATCCCAACTCCAATCACTCCAAGAAATTTGCATATTAATGATTCATTTTTAAATATTTTTTCATTGCAAATGACACATGTGACTACAAATTCTTCTAGTCACCTTGGACAATTTGTGTAGATTTTAATCACAAAAGACATTACATGGGTTTAGGTTTAAGTTACACACCTCAACCTAGAATAGGCGTTTAAACTACCTAGCTTAGACTAAGCTATATAGAATGCAATAGTAAGAATTTGGTCCCTTCACCTTCACATTGAGGGACAAAATGCTTACCATTGCACTTTTTTTTTTTATGTAATATGAAATGGAACCACCTTGTAATAAACATTTTTTCTATGCTATCTAAATGACATACTCAAGCTACCCTAGGTTTATAGGGTACTTAGGAATTTCCTAAGTTATTTAAGGTACCTAAGGGTCTACCTAAGGGTTGCTTAAATTATCTAGGGGCTATCTAAAGGTTATCTAGATTAACTAAGGTACATATGTGCCTACCTAATGGCTATCTAAGCTATTTCAGGTACCTAGGGGTTGTTTAAAGGTTGCCTAGGTTACCTAATATATCTAATGGTTACTTTGGGCCTACCTAAGTTATTTAAGGTACTTAGATTACCCAAGGGCTTACCTAGGAACTACCTAAGCTATCTAGGGGTTACTTAGGCTACTACCAATTACTTAGATTAACTAAGGTATCTAAAGGTTTACTTATAAGTTTTGTAAAAGCTTCTTAAATTATGTAGGGCACCTAGGTTACATAGGGTACTTAGGGGCTAGCTAGGGCTTGCATAGGCTATCTAGGGTACCTAAGGGCCACATAAGGTACCTTGTTTCCATAAAGGTTATTTAAGGGCTGCCTAGGGATTGCCTAGGTTATGTAGGCTACCCAAAGGGTACTTAAAGATTACCTAGGCTATTTAAGCGATACTTACAAGCTGCCTAGGTTACATAAAGCACCTAGGTGGTTGCATAGGCTACCTGTGGACTATCTAAAGGCTACCTAGATTAATTAGAGTACCTAGGGACTTACCAAATGATTACCTATACTAATTGAAGTACCTATGGACCTACCTAAGGGTTGCCTAAGGTACCTAGTTTTCAGGCTGGTTCGCACCTTAAATCTCACCAGTTATCGTTAGATCCCATACTTGGGTTAAAACTTGGGCACCCCGATTCTCATTAAGTTAAGAACCATGCATCATGAGAACTTAGCTGGTTCTCTTTGTTAAAAAAAGTGTACTCAAGTAGGGTAATGGGACCCTACCACTTCTTGTTCTTGGTGCTTATGCACAATAAAAAAAATAAAAAGTATAATCAATTGATTGTTTTATTTTTAAATTGGTGGGGGTGACATGAAGGGTATCCAAGGTTCTGTTGTTTTCATGTTTGTATGTACACTTAGTGGTTCATAGGAGGCCAAATCCTAAGGGAAGGATTCTTTGTTTGTGGTGTCCAAAGAGGAATTAATGCCCCCATCTTGGCACCGATTTTAAAACCAATTGTTCTCATGTTTGCAAAAACCCCGTTTTCATGAGAACTAGATGTATTTATATATATTTTTTTAAATTGAAACCCTAGCTAGTTCTCTAAAATGAAAAATAAATTTTAAAAACCCAATTCAATTCTTAAATTATGTTTGCTAAACCGGAACTGGTAGTTCTCACTTTTTTTGTGAGAACTGCCCAACATTGGAAGAAACCATTTCATTGCAGGATGGGGTGATAAATTATGTCATTTTCTGGAGCATGCTACATGACATAATGTTTTGGACTAAGACATGTATTTAGTTAATTTTAGATTAAATTGTCAATTTTAATCATTTTTTAACCTAGTGATTGGGATCAAGTTTGAGACAAAACAAGTTTGTTAACATCTATTTGTTATATCATCAAGTGAAGAACAACATTATTAATATTTATTATTACATCATTCAGTGGCACTTAAATGAAAATTTTCCTTTAGTTTTTCAACTTCCAAATCATCAATTATTAATTATGAACTTTTCAAAAGTCCAAAATTAACTAAATCTAATAAGTGATGAATCATACACTTGTAATAGTAAGCAAACACTCTGTCAAACATGAATTTCTTAAGAACTGTTGAATTTGCCACTACAGATCTTGAAGTCATGGAATGATTTCACCCTTGCCCATTATGCTGGGTGTGTTGTCAAGCTCACCCTAATGGGCTCACCTAGCAGCACCTAGCCTGGTAGGGACCAGGATGAGCTTGGTGAGGCACCCAACATAATGGGCAGGGCCTTGACCATTCCATAGTACAAAAAATAACTTAATCATAGTACAATAACAAAAGCAGATTCTGCATCACAACTAGTTTTGAAACAGAGATGAAGGATGTGCCACCAGCTACCACTAATTTTGAAAACTCAGTCTTTACATGTAATGTAGCCAGGACAGTACATGTTTAGCACACTATTCCTTTCAATCTTTGAGGAAGACAAGAGTTGCAACTTGCTAGTTTTTTTTTTTTTTTTTTTTTTTTTTTTTTTTTTTTTTTTTTTTTTTATTTTTTAAATTTTATAAATAATTTCTCTAATGTGGAGAAATTTTCTCTGATATGTAACATTTTACACTAAATAAGCATGTTTTTCCCCCCCCCCCAAAAAGTCTCCAAATTTTCTTAAATAGCAAAAATTCACCACAAGAAAATCCAGTGTCAATTTCTTACTGTTATCACACTAAGCTGACCTTAAAGGGATGTGACTTAGGGACGGCAGATAGGTAGAGTTTACAAAAGAAAACAAAAGAACATCCAATTGTGGGTTGATCCTGGTTTGGGGACAGTAGGTAATGTGAGCAGTGTTTTTTTTTATTAATTAATTTTTTTATTTTGGCTAATTTTTGCACCAAAATGAAAGAGAAATAATGCAACAGAGTACAAAGGATTTTTTTTGTGGAAAAAATGAGCCAAAGTCACACTATTTTGAGGAAATCTTTTTTCTGACATTGCCATATTTTTTGACAATAGGTTCCAGCAGCTCACCAGGAGGATTCTTAATTTTTTTAGTTTCCCCTCTGGCCTGTTGCCAAATATGGCTAATACCTCTTGTCGATGATTGCCAGTGTGGCTACATCAAAATAAATAAATAAATAAATTATTTTATTTTATTTTATTTTTTAAATAATAAAACCCCCTCAATCATGTGAGCCCTGAGGTGGGATGTCTCCTTGCTTCAGATGGGACGGTTGTGAGGAAAAAAGGTCATTACATAATGATAATCATTCTTGTTATCTATCTTGTTTTTAAAATAAGGTTATGAGGAAGACAAACCACACCAATGTGACCTTATTTGTCAATCCCAACAAAATCATGAAGTAGAGCTTCTTTGTAGACCAGCTTGGGGCTAAGTACTAAGTACAACCAAACACCCAAATATTATTTGTTCACATGTGGCACAGTTTTTTTAATTTTTAGGGTTTACCTCAGTCTGGACAATTTTTGCACAAATGTGCTGTTAATTAATTTTAAATATTTTTTGGGATGATGGCTAATGAAGCTACATCAGAAAACTGGGAGGGAGGGGGGAAAAAAAAACACTTAATTTGATATAGGTAGTGGCTGCTAAATTAAAAACCAACTAGGTGCATCCATACTTGTGAAGGGCTTTCCAATTGTACTGTGAGAACACCCACAATTTCCCTAAAACTTTAATTTCTGATTTTTTATTGAATTTTTAGTCATAAAAGTATTCAAAATTCAATAATTCTTGCATTGCAAGTCTCAAACATTACAAACTCACAATGGTGCGCCTCTAGTCATTGAGGGCTTTCTGGTGGTATCAAGAACAAAAACTGAGCCCATGGTTTGGGGAGATCTCAATGTAACATAACAAACAAACTATCTTGCTTGTAGTAGGATTTGGAACTAAGGGCGAGTTGGAAAACCCTTTTTCATAATATTCTGCTATTCAATAGAGCTTGAAGAAAAACTATTTAACATGATTCATCATTATGCCTTGGGGGATGGATTTTGAGAATTTCATATAAATCATGGTTAGTTACAGGGTTACCCTTCACCTAGATTGAAAGAAGCTTAAGACCATGTATGATTTAACATGAGGATGGCTTATGGATAAGCCTAGAGCTTGAGCTTAGAGCGTTGATTTGAACATGGATGAATGTTGATGTGGATGAATGTTATTCATTCATTTGGATGAAATGAATGGACGTATGGTCCAACACATGGATGAAATTTACTCATCTCACCTGAGTACCAAAGATGGGTGACAATTTCTTCCCAACAATTCTGCAATAAAAATCTAAAACCCTTCTAAAAATAGGCAAACCAAGAGCCATGCACCTTTATGCATGTCCCCAAACTTCGATGCTAGGCTTCATTAATTGTGGCTCAACATCCAAAATTTGGAGTAGATCATAGGAACATTACTTTAGTATGGATTGGAAGTTGGAACACACTACTTTGCTCAATCCACAGCTATCTAGATATTCTCTTTACTAGTCGGATATAAACAAGTTCTTCCACCCTTGAGGCCTCGTGGCATTAGCTTATAGAATGGAAGGATGTTTCCAACGTTTTCAATGATTTGGGTAGCCGTAAATTTAGAATGTCAGCATGTGGCTGGCAAGGTCTTCCACCTCCTAAACGCTGGAGGATGCAATTGGGATAAGATTTGAGATACTTTTCTTTTTTGTTTGTTTGAAACAGGAACTAAATTGTGGGAGACAATATTCAACACCTAAGTTTTATCAGGTTGCAATGTTTTGATAAATTCAGTTTGCATTCAAGATCATTGAACAATGTGACTTTGGTTTCTTAGAGTTAATTTCTTGTGATTTTTGTTTGAACCTGCCTGCCTGAATGGCAGGCAAGCAAGTAGATCCATTTTACCAGTTTCCAGCAACTCTCATTAGCCAACAACAATTTGCTGACTCGGATTCTACTTTGGATGGGCAGATCTTTGCAGATAACAGGAAGTTGCTGCGAATGGAAATCCTTTATGTCAGGAATACTGGGTTGCAGATTTGGAGTATATAGAAAGTTGGCCGCTTTATAGTCATGGGTACAAAGCATTTAGCAACAGATACCAGATAACTTATTTTAATAAGCTACACAAGTATAGTTATGATTGTGGTTTGTGGTTCTCAAGCATAAGCTTTTTCAAATCAAGTATAAAAGTAACGGCTGCTTGACAAATGCAAGTCTAGAAAGTCCTCATCACACAAATGTGTCAAAGTCCGTATTACACAATCTTTTGCTAATTCTACTCAAAATTGAGTGACTGTTACTGCATTGAATATGGCCTCCTCCAAATTTAGCTTGAAATTCTCTTGTACAGGCCCTGTACACCCATCCATGTAGTGTTAGTACCCATAAGGTTGACAAAGTATAAACTATGAGATATTACTGTTATCCTTAATATTCTGCCTTCTTTGGGTGGGTGTTTAGGGTTTAGGTTTAGAGTTTAGGGTTTATCTGGTATTCTATTTATTTATTGGGGCCATCCTTAAAATTCCCCCAGTTGGCGTGAACACCCCAAACAAAGGATGAACCCACCCAAAAATAACTTACCATGCCACTAATTTGTTTGTTGCTTATTGCCCAGCTTAGAGCTCCCTTCAATTGACTCAATGGTTTAGAGTTACAAGCTAGGGCTATTCACTAGGCTACTATTTTGGGTTGGGGATATGGGCTTTAAGTCTGCAGGGTCAGGGCTATATGGCTAGGGCCACGGGACTGTATCGTTAGGGCGATATGGCTATATGACAATAGGTTGTATGGTAATATGCCTAAGGGTCACAATGTTATAGTGTTATAGGATTATAGGGTGCTAGGGATAGGGCTAAGGCTCAGAGGCTACATGTTGTAGGCTAGGATATAGAGCTGTGGCTATACCTTGGGTTTGTGGGGCTAAGCGCTAGGCTAGGCTAGGCTATGGCTATGGCTATATAAATTTTCACACAAACTCTCTACTTCAACATCTTGCAAAGCAAGACAAAACAAACATGGGGTTCATGACTTTTGGCACTTGTTCAAAACACTAGTAGAAATCGATGAAGATGGACATGCTGCAGCCCATTTGCCTTATACTCAGGTTCCAACAATGAGAAGTACAATTGTGTGAAATCTCATCAACAATTGTGCTGAGGATTCCCATTGTCCATGTCCATGGTCTGAAATAGGTACGAACCATCAAACCACAAAAAGGACTAGCATATTTTGTTGGGAATCATACAATGTATCTATGCAACATTTAATGGACGATATGGGCTCAGTACATAATCATACTTGCAAAAGGCACACTACCAGCCAAATTGGATTCTAAGACAAGTGATACAAACAATTTCGAGAATCAACCTTACTGCTACTTGGGCTTGCATTGTTTGCCATAATGCCTGCAACCTTGAATTTTACATCCACTCTCCAACAATCAAATAAATCCTTCAGCAACCTTTCTCTTCTGCCAAAAAAGCCATACAAGAAATCAGAACTGCATCCTATACCAGAAATTAGTCAACCTCTGTCTTCTAACCTCTCTCTTTTTTAAAAAAACTAATGATTTAAATTAGGTTGAATAACCTGGACAACAACCTGGTCAAAAAGCAAAAACTGAAATTTTGATTATAAAAGCATATATGAGGTAAACAATTTTTCTTTTGCAAAAAGATAAATAAATATAGTAGTAGAATGCATTGCTGATTGTGTCATTATTGTCATGGATCAAGAGCCAACCTTATTGCAACCTCATCTTGCAATGTATTCCACAAAAATTACAAATAAAATCAGAACAAAAAATTGATGGTCTTAAGAAGGTCATCTAGCAACCTTTATTTTCTAAAAACCACAAGAGAAAAAAAAATTGAAAATCATGGCAAAGACACATAGATTTTTTCCACAAGATTGTAGCCTTGACGTAAAGCAAGGAGGATAGAATAGACTAAAAAAAAAGGAAGAAAGAGAAACACCACACACACACATATATGTTTATGGTTTTGGAAAAAAAGGAAATTGGGTAGAGCTTATGTTGAACTTTTGTTGTAGAACTAGAGTTGGGAAATTTAGCTCAAAACACCTAGAGCTTGGAAATCAAGTTGTTAGAAATTAGAATACATTTGGAATCACCTGAATTTAAAAACAATTATAAAATCGATCTAATGTAAATAAAAGCTTACAAACACTTTTGAATTTGACAAAATTACATACTATTGTATTGACTTTAATCTTAAGCTTGCAACCAAAGCTAGGATGGGGCAAGACAAAAAAACAATAGGTTAAGAATAACTTAATACAAATATAGAAAAACTTAAACACATTGTGAAAGTCAAAGAGAAGCACTCTTGGGATTTTCAAAATGAACTCTCAATTTGGGAGTTGTAAATCTTAGAGTGTTCTACATCTTTGGGACAAAAGTGCAGAAAACAAACCTTGTTTAAATCAAGAGTTTTTTATACCATTGAAAATTTTCCAAACCATAAATATTGAAAGTGGATTCATATTCTTAACTTGAAATTGTGATTTAAAAGTTATGGTCAAAAAAAAGGTTGGGAATTGAATTTAAGAATAAAATTGACAATTTGATTTTTGACCATTTAAATTTGAAAAATACGGATCAAATGACATTTGATGCAAGCATCTAATCTAGAGTTGGAAAAATCTCATCGAAAGCTACAACTTTGTAATTAGAACGTTTTTAAATCAAAAACTTATATGAAAAGAATTATGAGTTTACAAAATCACAAGATTAACATGAGTCACATTTGAGTACTTAGATGACTATTTATTTTCAAATATCTCGAAAATATCCTATTTCGCAAGTTGAAAAAAGTCATTAAATTTTTATCACAACCTAAAAAAGTTTTGTATTATATTATTATGTAAACATATGTCTAAAGAATGTCACCAAAAATATGAGTCCTTACATTACTTCTTTTTTTAAATTGGTTATAATGTTTCTTGAATGATTTATTTTCATTAGATTCATTTCAAATCACATCACATGTTTCCATAATATATTATAAACATTATCATGAGTGCATTTGAATGACTTGCATAATTAATATAATTTTTAACACTAAAACATGAAAAATTAAACATTAGTCACACCTATTATGGGTCATGTTATGATGGATGTACCTTGGTGGTTTCCTCCTTGAAATTAGGTTGTACAAATGTAATGAGTCTAAAGTAAATTCATGACCCAAAGTTAGTTCCATATTCATTAATGGCCATAATAACAATTAAAATACACTGTTAAAAACCAATACCTAGTCTTAAACAAGACAAAAAATACAAAGAAAATTATTTAAACCAATTTTGGATGGGTGACACATGCATTTTAAGTTATGTGTATTTCAAAACATTTCAATCTTTCTTTTTTTGCACCTAACATTAGTTTACATCTAGATTTTTCATATGTGTTTGACAACATATGAAATAATATTCATTTATTATCCTTCTACTTGTACCTTGAAATTTTCAAAATATTTCAAATTTCATTTTTTGAACATTTTATCAAAATTTTGGAAAATGCATATGAATAATCTTCATGGCATTTGATATTTAACATAGATTGTTTTGTTCATGGTTCAAATTTGGTGCAATTTACCATAATTTTATTAGTCCTATTGATTACTTTACCATGTTACAATTGTCATGACAAAACTAAATGTTTTTTTCTAGGAATCTCAAGGACATTAATTTGTCACCAAATTTAAAATTAAATCATCCTTATGTTTATTACAATTTATAAAATTCATTGGCCATTTCAAACTTAAAACATAATATGAAGGAAAAGCATGGTCCATAGTTGAATTTTGTGAATTGGAATTTTTTACAATGTGATATTCCTTTTGGGGTAGTTTAATTGTGATTGTAACCTAACCACTTACATTATTTGTTATATGTAGATGAATTGGCCAAGAAATGTTTGAACTTAACTTTCTAAGGACATTGACCATAAGTATGCGATCAATTTCAAATTTGAAAGACAACACTACAACAATATGCGACCAATTTTACCTTGTGATTCAGTAGATTTTGAGTCAACTTGGTCAAATATACCATGGTGAAAGTGGTCAACCCTCTAGTGAATGGCAACTAATTGCTAAAAACATAATGAATTCACTAATAGCTAATTCATGAAGCTAACCTTCTAGTTTTTAAACTAGGCCACTTAAACTAGACCAAGTAGCCTATTCTAAGGGGCATGGGGTAGGCAACTTAGCCATTTAGGTGGTTAGGTAGCCTAGGCTAAAAAAACAAAGGCCTTAAGTGGCCTAACCTAGATTATGTTACAAGATTTATGATCTAATCCTTTCACCTTCACTTTGAGGGACAAAGTCCTTACCATTACACCAAATTGTTTTGTGAAACAATTCGTCATCACATTTTTCTATCTTACTTAAATAGCCTACTCAACTTACCCTAGCCAACCTACCCTAACCAAGATAAACTTAATTAAACTAAGTTAGCTTAAGGCTTATCTAGGCCTACCTAAGGACAACCTAAAGGATATTGTAAGCTACCCTTGGGGCTATGTAAATTACCAAAGGGCTACCATAGGTTACTCTAAAAGTTTTGTAGGCTATTTAAGGGCACGCAAACCTACTTAGATGTTATGTAGGCTACCTAAGGGCTATATAAACCTAACTAGAGGCTACTTACAACCTACTTACCTACCTCTCTCTAGATCTACTTACAACCTATCTAGTATATAACAACATCAAAACAAGCATATCTATTGTAATTTGTAGTGAATTACTTTAATTAATAGTGAAACATGATGTTTACATAATGACCCCTATAATGACATAATTTTAACCAATCTGAAATGACTAAGGGGCAAACCCATCTTTGGGTGGTACCACTAAGAACATCGTGCCAAAATGTTTTTTAACCCATCCAACTTTAAGACAACATAAGATTCACTTTAAAAAGGTTTTTCACTTTAATTTTTATATCAAAAGATTACCCAAGTCACGTAAATTTTGAAACTTTAATTGGATTTACAAAAAAATTAATTATAATATTCCAAATCAATGGTCAAAGAAAAAGTTTTTAAAAAATAACATTTGGAGTTCCTTTGTTCAGGAACACAAAAGGAACCTGTTTTTTCATTTTTTTTTAATGCTTTTTATTTTTAGGAAGGCTTGAAATGGTCTTCTTTTTCATTTGATTAATAGATAGTGGATTGAAATAACCACAATTTTTTGAGCAATTTTAAAAGGTTAAAACTAAAAGGCCTTGAAGGTCTTTTGCATTCATGTCTACAAATTTGTAATATTTTTCTTTTTTTTTTGTTTCATTCAACAATTGAGGCCATACATTAGCGATTATAGTTGATAAACAAAAAATATGTTTTTATATGGTGCAACTTCACACTTAATGATAAAGGTTCAAGAATATTAAGAACACATGCCATGAACATTTCAACATAAATTTCTTACTTATGTAATTTATGTAGGTGTCTACAATATTTTCCATATTGTGTACATAGATGGGGAACACAAGACCCATGTGGTGCAAATCAATAGTAAAAAGGAAATTCTAAAATAATCAAATTTCTTAAATTAAACTAAATTGGATTCACCTTTTGAATTCCTTGGACTTTGGTGAAATGGTTCCTAATGGTACCACCCAAGGATGGGTTTACCCTAATGTGGGGTGAATTTACACCATGAGAAATTGTGTATGTTCAACTATCCCTTGGGTATTATAACTATTGTGCAATTATCCTCTTAGAAATACAATATGTTAATAATAAATTACCCTGTCAAAAAATCAGTTAGTTGTATTATAGTTGCAAATGAATTGAAAATGGGTTTTCTATATAATAATTTATACACATTATACATACATATGTAGTCAACCATATTTGACTTTTTCAGAAGTTGCATCGTAGTTACATGTGATAACTACTTTAAAATTGTTATAAATGTGCCACTAAAATAATAACTATGTTGCAACTAATGTACAATGTACATACATATGATCATGGCATATGTCCACATTTCCACCATCCAATATGGGATATATTTGCAACTAGTTTTTTATTATGATTTTCATTAATATAGTTAGTACGACCACTAATGCACCACTACTAAAGTACTACTATTCAATTATGTTGTGACTATAATATAACTACTTGTAACTTAATAAAGATACAAATTCATATGTAATGCTTTATAAAAAATTATTATTTCAATAATTTGACTTAATATGAATAAATAATTGTAATTCATATAATTAATTTACTATTAATTTTTTAATATTTATCCAAGTTGGAGATATTTCATAATGAATTAGATCGATTATTTAAGATAATTATTAATTCATCAATAATTATCAAATCATTGATTATCTAAACTCATTAACTAATTGATTATTTGGATACATATAATTAATTTAGATGTGAAACTAAAAGCAATGTGTATGTATATTATATTAAAAATTCAATGTGATGTACATATGGATACGTTTATTTATACCTTCATGTTTTATACCCAAATTCATATTTAATATTTAGTAATTATTTTTAAAAATAATTTATTGCATATTAATTATTATTTAATATTTAATTTACTTAATTATTGTAAAATAACTTATTAAACTGATAATAAATTCAAATAAATAATTCAAATCATGATTTCAAATAACTAAATATTAAATAATTAATTCACATATTTAATTATCATATAATCGTTAATATAATTGTATAACTTACTTGATGAAAAATAAACACAAAACATATGGGGAAATTTTTTTAGGGTAAATTGGCCCATCACCAATTACCTACCTATGATTGAACAATTATTTATAACTTCACCATATGTGCTTCATTTTGAATGATTTAAAATGTTATGGGAGCACTATTTCAAGTTCTAGAAATCATCTTTGAAGGGCAAAGGAATAGGAGTGATGAAAAAATAACAAGAGGAAAAATAAGTTTTCCAATTTACAAAATGTGTTTTTTTTTTCTTTTTGGACCCCTCCTACATTCAAACCTCATAACTTTTTTATTTCTTATTCATTTTACATGATTTAAAGGTGATAAGAACACCACCTGAAGTTCTACAACTCGTTTTTTATCTCTGATAGCAACAAAACAACATACAAAGAATTCTTTGGGTGTTCAAGAACTAACCTTTGTAGTGTTCAGTGGTTTGTTGTTTTGAATTCTTGACCTCCTCTACTTTGGGGGGATGTAACTTTTTGAATGCTATTTCATTTTTGACGATTTTTAGTGTGTTAAATGTGCCAATGGGAGGTGCTCAATTTTTGTTTGAAGATTAGAAATAATGAAGCCCTCCTTTGGATTTGGCCTACCTTAAACACTTAAGTGTTTGGTCATTGGTCAATTTACCTTATAGTTGCAACTCAATTGTAACTCAATTTGCAACTAAATAACAATTAAAAGATCTAACCTATATGGTTTGTCTTCAAATCCCACATTGTAAATTATATAAACATGGCTTGTTCTCCAATGTTCTCACATTAAAATACATGTGTCATTTTGGGATGAGTTCAAAAAAGTTTAACCAAAAGGCAATTTTTTTTTTTTTTAAATTCATGATTATTTTCTTTAATTCACTTAGTCTTCTACTTTCTTACCTACTTACCTACTTAGGTAAATAAGTAGGTCCTACTTTTCTACCTACTTATATGTAAGTAGGTCCTAAGGAAATATGTAGGTATGTAGGTCTCAAAACCTACCAACCTACCTTACCTACTTATGGTTATGTACAACTTACTTAACTATTAGAATAAATATTTTTATTTATTTATTTACTCCAAAATATAATTAATATGCCATGTGTCAAATTTTAGTAGATGGATGATAATTAATGATGTTAGTATGACATCATGGGTGTAGTTAAAAATGGAGTTAGATAATTGTTGAAAATGAATTGTTTTGACAAAGTTGCAATTGAATTGCAATGAGTTCCATTATATATATGGTGAGTTGTAATTCTACAACTCATGCCACTTGTCCATTATCACTCATGGTGTATAAATATAACGAGTTGTAAATGTTTAGTCCAACTCAAAATTTGAGTTGCAAGGTTAATTGCAAAACAACCTTTTTTTTAAACTATTATTTCACTTTAAAAATCTCCATGTATTGATTTAAGCCAGTGAATTACACCCCACAATTATAGTAATGAATTTTTTAATATATTTTATAACATGTGAATAAATTTGAAATTAATCCAATAAACAAAAAATACACATTTTTTCAACAATGTTTCATGACCATTTAAACAATATTTAAATCATTTTTGGCTAATCTTACATTATTGTATTATCTTGTTAAGACAAACTCAAGACTCTTTATCAAGACTCACATGATGCACCCATGGCTCAGTAATATGTGATTGTGTACCTTGGGGTGCCAACATGGTCAAGTAAATAAAAAAAGTTTTCCGCCCACAATCCATTTTCAGAATGAAATAATTTTTTGTATAAACACAAGAAATTAAATTTAAAAATCTTTGGAAGTAGAAATGTGAAACCATTATTTCCTCCATTCAAGTTCATGATAAGTTATAAATACAAAATTTGAAGAACTTTAATATAATATAAATAAATTACTAATAGATTTGAAATTGATTGGTGAATATGGTCGTCAAATTTACCTTTACATTATAAGTTTGATACACTATGATAATAATATGTGCAATTTGATGGTACATAAGTACTTTATAAACTTACATCAACTTGAAAGTAGAAAAAAATTCAATATTTCATCCATTTACAACCCATTTTATAAGGCCAAAAATTTCATGTAAGTAAATGCATTTTTGAAAAATCTATTTAAATTTATTTGAATACGTGATTTTGCAAAATTACAATAATATAGTGAAAGATTATTTTCATATTGATCATTGAATAAAATAATATTTTTATTTCCACCACATTAAAAAAAAATCTCTGATTACTTGTATTTTTTTGTGACAAGGAACAAAGATTTCTACTTGGTCATGCTTTCACCCCTTGCACTGGTTTTTCTATTGATACAAGTTGGAATTAGTTCCCAAAAACAATTTGCCACTTTAGATTTATTTTGAAAAAGTTGTGTATGCTAAAAATTGTGTTTACAAATGACATGAAAATCATATGTTCCTATGCCAAACCACATTAGAAGCCACTTAAGCATAAATTGTTGCCATTCAAGCACATGTTTTGAAATTTATTTTAAAAACATTGGGGTGAACAAGCACCTACACTTGCATTGTGGTTTAAAACCCCCAAATATTTATGGACCTTACTTTAAAACATTATAAATATCTCATCTTAAGACTATATCAAGGTCTTAGACTTCACATTTAATGTTTCCTAATTTAAATGCAATTATGAAAAGGCCTGACTTAAAATGGGTGAAAGTAGGGTGGGGAATAGGGGTGTTGGTGTTGGCTTACCCTGGCCGCCAAACACTTTAAGAGTTTGAAATTTTACATCTTGATCATTTCTTTTGGAATAGTCAATTATTCCTTGGTGTTTTCTCAAACTCACCAAAATGCTCACCAAAATACATTGGTGTTAGGAAAATTGACATAATTAAACATTAAAAAAAACATAACTTTTTGAATATTGGTGTTATCTTTGAACGAGCAACTCCCTAATGGTTCTTCACATCTTAGCGACTCCAACAATGCATTGTATTTGAAAAAAATTCAATATTTACCACATCCAAATTTAGTGTCAATGTTTGCCTTTCTTTCACCCATAAACAATAAAAATTGGAAAATATATTCTAAAGGAACATTTATATGCCACATGTGGTCAATCACTCTAGCACCTATTAATCAAAATCAGTTTATATATATATTATTTATTTATTTATTTATTTATTTTGAACCTACATTATTCAGGTGAAATTTTATGAGAACAATGCATTTTCACTATACTATGGCACTTATTTCATCCTTGCATACATGCCATTAAATTTTTGGCACCAGAAAATGTCCAACAAAATTTAGTTACCTGCAATTATACAATGACTTTCGGTTACAAAGGTTCAATTTTATTTTTTCTCATTTTCTTAGGTCACTAGCTTTAAAAGTTACGTTGAATTAGAACATTTTTGTTTTTGACCTAGGTAAGGAAATTTTTTATGTCAAATGGGAAAAGAAAATAAGTAATTTCGATTTCAAATGTGCACATCACACTTGCCACTCATGACTCTAGAATGCAGATTCACATACCTCTATCAATTTATTTATATCACTTTCCAATTCACATACTTCATTCACAATTACAATTTTGGAGCATTGTAGCTTTCTTTAATATTGACCAAATCGAACATCAAGTACTCCATCTCCAAAATTTTGTTGCAATCATTCCAATGCCATGTCAAGTTCCTCAATCAAACATCATTTGCTTTTCAAAATTGATGTTTAAATGGTCAATACATTTTTGTGCGATTTACGTTTCAACTTTTCAAATGATAATAACACTATAAAAAAATATTGTGTTAGAAACATGAGCCCAATTTGTTATAGAATATTTGATCATTTGATTTGAATAATTAAGGATTTTCTTTTTCAAACTTTGCCCCAAGTATTCAAAACTTTCAAGGAGTTCCAACTCACATTGTGGGATTACAACTTGAGAATCTTGAAATGCTTGCATTTTATTCTAAGATAATTTCACTTTCTTTTGATTCTTGTCTTTGCATAAACTTTTCAAAAGTTTGGAGCTATTGTTATAACATCCTAAAATCAATTTCAAACCCAAGTTAGCATTTGGGGTGAAAGCACAATATGGGCGGGGGGCATTTTGAAGAAAAAAATGTATGTGTTTTTAGTATATTTTGTATTATTTTGGGGTAGTAATTCTTTGATTTTCTTTAACATGTTGATAAACATATAAAATGAATTTTGATACAAAGACCTCCAACATAATTCTTGTTATCTTTCAAATGACACTAATTTGTCAATTAATTTGTTTTTCAACACATTTATACTTGTTGGAATGAAAAATTTCATCCAAATATTTTTTTGTGAAATCACAAAAGTGCAACTTTTCATATGGAACTAAAATGGTACAATCAACTCATATTCAATATATGACTAAATATTTCATCAAGTTTTACAATTATTTGAATCATTTTTAGAGTATATTTGCACTTTGTAATATATTGGTACATGTATTAATTTTTGACATATATACTCTTTAGTTATTTAATATCAATCAATTAAAAATATGTAGTCTCTTTTGAAAATTGCATCATTTAACAATTGAACTACCTTATTTTGAATATATTTTACGAAAAACATCTTTTAATATTGACTTGGTGAAAATTGAAAGTTGCACAATTTTGAAAAACAATAATTATGATAAGATTTTTTGGCCCACTATAATGTGCTTTCACCCTTTCATAAGTCATGAAAAAATTGAAACTTTTTTTTTAAAAATTATAATAAAATGGTATGATGTTATTTTGGTCATATTATGTTACAATTTTAAAAAATGATATACATGTGAAAAGGGCCTATCTTCATACCTTTTTACAATTTGAAATACATGTTTCTACTTTGAAGGTCATAAGGCTAAGTGGTAGGTACCAAAAATCATGCTAGGGTGTAAACCTTGATTATTCTATTGCATAAAGAAACATAATTTTACCTTCCCTTTTCAACCTAATGAGGAATTCATTGTCTACTAATGAAGGTTCTAAATTAACCTAGACCAAATCTTATGAGGCTAAAATGAAAAATGAAATATTATGATCTATGTGTGTTTTTAATTTTCTCTTTAATAAATATCTTGTTTCTTCATGGCAAGGAAAATTTGTCAAAATAACAAGGAATTTACGATGTACTAATTAAGGAACTATAGTAGCCCAAGCAAGATCTTATAAGGTCAAAACAAACAATGGAGTATTATGGCTTGTAAGTGTTTTGAATTTTATTTTTAATAAAATTTTAGTATTTTAGGGTAAAGAAAAAACTCAAACAAAAAATACACTCCAATAACATATTGCATTTGCAATATTTGCAAACTAGGTAAAAAGGTTCATGGGTCTTATGGCAACAAAAATTGGGCATTTAGATAGAAAACATGCTATACATGTTTGACATTAAAATGTGTACAAGTTTATAGCTAAATGTTTACAACGACAAATTTCAATTGATAATGTTTTTTGAAATGTGTACCCAAATTTTTTTTTTGACAATAAGGAAAGGTCTATGTGACATTATTGAATCCAATGTGTACAATGTTACAATTAACAATAATTTGTTCATATGCAAACTTACAATTCCAAAAAAGTTACCAGAAGAATTGTACAATAATTTGAAACCACAAGTTCAAGGATCATGTAAAACATCATACATGATTATTATCTTGAGTACTAGAAAACTTGTGAAAAGAGATTTAGAGATCTAGATGACAAGTACAAATCTTGTGACAAAACATTTTGAATCTTGAACAATAAGATGTTTGTGTTCCCAAACTTCTTTTGCATTCGATTTATTTGTTTTGGGTGAATGTAACCAAGAACCAAGAGTATTGAAATGTGAAGAACCAAGTCTGGAAGCAGATTGGAGGTTCTATCAAAAGTTTCAAAATCTTCGAACCGAAACCAGAGGTTTTCTGAAGAAGTAAGAATTGAACAACACCGACAAGTAAGCATCATATATAGTAAAATAGGTAGGGGGATGTAAGTGGTTACTATGTAGGCAGGTAAGTAGGTAATGCCCTTGGTGGCTACTAGGTAGGTAGACACATGCACATGGTCAGTACATAAGTAATCACCATGATTAGCTATGGGACAGGAATAGAATGAAAAAATGATTCTGGTCCACACATGCCAAGATTGAAACCCTCTCAATTTTTGGACCAACAGATAAAATGTTATTGAATTTAGAGTGATTTTTTGCTTCACAAAATTAATTTAAATTAATTTAACAAGATTTCATAAGAACTCTGAAATTAAGCTCATTTCAACTAGAATAGTATCGAGATGGGTGACCTTGCAAGAGGTTTAATTATATGCTTCAGCCAACCACACCCATGCCTACTAGTTACAGTTTAAGGATTTGGAAGCCCTAAAAACCCTGATACTAGCATACACGGCATAAGTATTTTTACCTTGCCAGCTTAAACAAAAACTATATTGTCACTAGAAATGTTGAAACTTTCAAAAATTGAATAATAAAAATTTTGTGAAGGAAAAATAAAGAATATCTGGAAATATTCAAATTTTCAACTTGAAATCAAGTCTTCAAAAGTATTTCATTACTGAATCCAGAGACATGTGTTGAAGCTTTGCCCTTGTACTACAGCATGTACCATTAGAAGAAGAAAACAAAACACCCATTTGCCTAGAATGTGCAAATAAATTAGTGTTCACATTACTACACTAGAATTCCAAAAGGTGAAAGGGGTTAAAATGAAGAAGTTTACATAAAATGAACTAAAACCAATCTGCAAGCTGCATACTGCAAAACAACCAAATGAAAGGGAGATGATGTCATATGTCCAAGGCTAGTAGTAGGCCCATGCATGCATTGCCCACAGCAGTTCCACAATTTTTGGGTTGGCAGAAACCCATGCTTCGGATCTTGTCAGCCTTGGGCTTTGCCACCAACCTGCAAATTGTGACACTGCAAATTGTGGCATTGTGAAGGACATGGAGCTTACTGTCTCTGAAGAATAGGGAGAAATTTCACATAACTATGCACCTCTGACATGCTGTAAGTAGAGAACCTTGAATTTGAAGTTGTGAAGCCTACAATGAAAGTCCATATCCCTGGGGGCAGTCAAGCTTTCCTCTATGAGAGGGGGGTGATGGAAACCAGTGTTGTGTGATTGTTTGAGTTTTTTGTTAATAAACCTTTTGGTTCTGGTCTTCTAAAAATTCGTAACAAAGCATCAATTTTTCATGATAGAACTGGCAAAGAATTATCAGTTATTTTTAAGCTATATCTTCAAATTCCTTGTTCCTCTTTAACTTATATATGTTGTTAATAAAAAGGTTAAAAGTAAAAACATAATGTTGTCATCTTCCAGGCTCCAGGTTTTGAAAAGAACATCTTAAATTTTGATTTTGGTTTTTCCTCCTAAGTCTTTTTGTCTTGGAAGTGGGGGTGGTGTTGGGGACAGTGGAGAGATGGGGATGGTTTAATGAGGTTATGAGTTACCTTCTTTAAATTAAATTTCTAAATTTTAAGTTTCAGGTCTAGCTCAATTCCTCAACAAAATATTGAGTTTGAATTTTAATTTGGAGTTGTTTTAGTTTGAAATTTCAGCAGAGCTTCCAATTTGGGTTACAAGAACTAGATAACCGCACAACAATGGTAAGGTCCTTACTAGTGCTGAGTGGTTCTTGACTTTTATGAAGAACCTCCAGTTCCAGTTCGCTTCAAAATTAGGGTGGTTCCAGTTCCAGTTCCAGTTTCACACAAAAAATGGAACCCAATGTCCAGTTCTTGAAAAACTTTGATTTTGATGCCAGTTCCAGTTCTGGAAATCAGACCCAATTTCAGGTAGCCCTGTCCAGAACCGGGGACTGACAGTTAATTTCTGATAAGCCCCAGTTCTAGTATATTTTCTCAAAAAATTTATTTTCAAAATTCCAGTACCAGTTCATAGCTAATCTGTCACCATTTTTTTCATTAATGAAATTATGTGAACTGGATGTATGATAAACATTATTTTCATCCATGAAAAGAGCAATTTATGTTGTTTTCATCCAAGAAGCAATAGGGTTATGAAAAAAAATACAGTCCCGGAGAGCTAAAAGTGACACCTAGAGCTGGAAGTAGTAGGTCACTAATCAAAATGAGTGTGGCAGCTTATTGCTTAGAACTTGTGGCCTAATAAGCCAATTGGGTCATCAAGATTCTCACAATAGTGGGGTTATGTCTAGGGTAAAGACTGAGGGGGAGGGCTTTACAGGACTAAAAGCCCCACTAGCATGAGTGCATGCCTGATACTTGTAAACCCACCTCCCAAGGTCATTACATGGCATGATTCTCATGACAAAAATTCTCATGATAGCTGGTGGGTACCCATCAAGTATGACACTCAAAAAAAAATTAAAAAAATGTTGGTGGGCATTTCCAAAAAAACACAATGCCCACCACCTCCATGGACATTACATTACACTTTTGGAAAAGCTTGTGGGCCTATTATGTGATGTAAGCCTACCTTCAACTACACTAAAAACAAGGGGTGTGTCACACTGCGGCCTTGCCATTTACATTAAAAAGTATCTTAAGGCAAAAGAAGAATTATGGAAACTCAAATATTTCAGGATGCAAAAAAATAATCTTCAAAAAATCCTGTAAAAGAAACCAAAATCCTTCAAGATATTATTATAACTCTGTAACTAATCTCAAGTTTCAACACAAGCCAAAATATCAGCTTTCAAAAATCCTCATATAAAAATAGACCTATTATTTATCTAGGGGCCAAAAATCCATTAAGCTACTATACTCTATAATGAATCCAAACACTAAATTCTTACCTTGGTAGGCAAGGCCAACAAACTGTGGAGGTTTTTAACATGTTGAAGCTGGCCTGGTACCAAACTACACTGCAGTGTATCAAAGTTTTGGAGGAGAAGTGTCTGTGGAGAAGTGTCTGTGTTGATGAAGGGCTATGGATCCTACTAGTTCATGGATGCCATGGGAAGAAGGGGAATGAGCAGCTGAACAGATTTCATGCATTGATGTTGGTGCCCTTGCAGGATGCCCCTGAGTACTAACCTATTTCTTTATTACAGCAAAGGAAGAGGTACATAGGGATGGTACGTAAAGAGAGAGAGAGAGAGAGCTCAGAGACTCTAGAGAGTACTAGGAAAAGTTGGTGGCTATAACAGGTTCAATAAGCCGAACAAACACACGGAAACACACGGAGATCTCAGACAGACAGGCAAGAGGAGGAGGTGAAGGGTCCCACTGTTTCCTCTAGCCGTGCTAAGTTCCAACTCGTGCAAAATTAAATTTGGGAATTATGGAAAGCAATGCCTCCATCTCCATGGTTTCCATAACAGTCTGTTGAATGAGTACCCAAAAGTTTGTTGATCGTTGTCAGCTTGTACCGGATCTTAAAAGTCGCACAAATAAAAGTGTGTCTGATCTGCCGGTCGCTTGTCCCTGCCTCCAATTTAATGCTGCACGCTTCCGACTTGAAGAAGGTAAAGAGTCCACCAAGAAATTCTGTAGTAACCTAAAAGCACCTGTCGTTTGAATGATGCGATGCGATGCATCAGCCGTTACACAATCGGAAGACGGCCAGACAGCGAGCTAAGCAATCGTTCGCATCGGCAGCCTGCAACGGCGCAGCATCATGCCGATCTTGCGTTGTTCCTTTCTGACAAACTGTTCCTGACAGTGCGTCACAAGAAGGGCTTTAGGGTTTTGGTTGTTCTCTGACAATCGTGTGGAGAATGGATTTTAGGGTTTAGGGTTTTGGTTGTTCCTGACAGTCATGTGTCGAAAGAGGGACTTTAGGGTTTTGGGTTGTTCCTGACAAGTGCATCAAGAAGGGGCTTTAGGGTTTGGGATGTTCTGACAAAGTGCATTTTTTGGGGAACATAGGCCACTCCCCAACATAGAAGCCTAAATATGCGCCCTAATTATGAAATCTTCATCCACACAGCAAAGGGTTTCAAAATCATCATAACCGATTCCTCCATAGAAATTGGTGATGTGGCATCACCCCATTGGCGGAGAGGTCACACGTTAGAACCCATACCTGCTGTGCACTGGGCTCAACAAGTTCATAGGTTCCATAGTATGTAGGGACATGAAAACATCACTCTTTGAATTTTTGCAGCAATTTGTCACAAAATAATGTCACGACATATTTACGACTATTAGCTTACAATTACATAATCATTACATATATATATCACACTCTACTTGAGTTAGATTTCCAACAAAGTAGCAATTGACATTTCCTTTGTTAAATTATGGTGTTTTTTACTTTGTCTTTTCTACTATCGTTTAGGCCTATTCTAATGTATAAATAGGAATATATATGTAGGGTCATATACATAAGTAATCCAACTATACCATAGTACCTGAATGATGTCAGCATAAATTTAATTATTTTTTTGTTTTGCCAAATTTTTGAAAAATGGTTTATAACTTGTGCTGAAATTTTAATAGAATTAGGAATCAACAAGATTTCAACTGTCAAGTTCGGACCATAGACTTTTACAGGCCAAGAACTTAAAAGTGACATAAACTAGACGCACTAGACTGTCCCATAAACTTGAAATGACTGTGTTTAAACCAAGTGCCAAAGTTAAGATTTAAATTTTAATTAATTATTCAGCAGTTTGTTGCCAAATCCCAGGTAATACAAATAATGGCAATGATTCTTTTTTACTTAGATGCGTTGCTCCCTGTGTTGTATTCAACAATCCATACATCTTATGCAATTCTCTCCCCAACCTAACAACAAGAGGATTCATGCATGAAACCTCTTGGAGACAAGGAACAAGGTTGGATTTTTGAGATGAGATTTGCAAAGAATCCCATGTGGGGATTGAAGGGAATCAAGCTTGGAATAAGGTTCAGCTTGGTGAAACACCACTTTTGAGTGCATTGCACAAATGGGCTATAGAATTAATGTAGGAATCAAATCAATGTGGCCATTGCTAAATAAAGACCTTGAAAATTTGGGCTTTGGAAGTGGAAGACAAAAGAAGCTTGGTGAGTCAATTATGGCAAGACATAAGACCTAGGAAACTGGCACCATTGATCAAGTTCACCCTCAATAAAAGGTTCCTAAGACATTCTTAGTTCAACAAGATGAAATCCACCCTAATTGTAGGTTATATGTGACTTGGAGTGCCTAGAGATTTTGTACCATTGCTTCAAGGATTGTCAAAAACTTAAAATTTCCTTGGACTACCATTAGAGTGGCATGGGAGAAACCACATCAAATTTCATTAGTTCATTGCAAACATGTTGGTCCACAATGATCATGGGGAAAATTCTGAACATGATTCCAACAACAAGCTTGAGAAATTCACATGCCTTAACCAACACCATTCAACATTTCATATAGCTTTGCATTCTATTTTGTTTGGTTAGAAAGATTGAGGAATGTAGGTGAAAGGCATCATTTTTTAAATGCTTAGAATGTCACTATTGATGTGAGTCTAGCTATCTACGTACCTTGAGAGTTATTCACAAGGACAAAGATGAAAGAGTTCCCATTATGCATACTAGGATTGAAAGGGACTTGAGACAAGAATGATGTTGGAAGAACACATCTAGGCAAAGGATTACCATTAGTTGGAAATTATTCCCTTTATTGTATGTTTCTATTGTTCATCAATGTTTTGCACAATATTTCATAATAACTATTGATATAGATAAATATTTGTGGACATATGTTGGTCATAAATGCTCCCCATGATTTAGCCTTGTATAATCTTCATCAATATTGTAATTCCATGAATTATTATTAGTTTTTCAACTCTCAATGCAATTTTCTTTTTTCTTCTTTGGGGAAGGGGGGGGAGGGTTTCGATTTTGTAAGGTAGTGCAAGTTGCAGTCATCCATAAGAAGATTTAGCCAAATTTGGCCAAAGAAAAAAAAAACATTTAATCATCCTTTTATATTGTTGGCCACTCCTTGGAACTTGATGTAATCCCATAGTAAGTAGAGATGTCTAGAAGTATTATTTTAAATGAGGTTTGATGTGAGTTGGCGATGGAACTTGTTATGGTCTTGGCTATGCTGTTAAAGCTTACAAGCTTCAAGGACTGGGGACAAGTGCTCAGCTCTCTATCTGTAAGAATTGCATGGTTGTTCATGTTTCGTACATCCATGTGCTAATTTTATGTACAGCAGGCAGGTACTTGCAGTACATCACTATTGCTCTCTCACCCAGACTTGTAGCAGACAATAGATTTTTCCTTAAGGTCATCATGTCTTCACCCTGTCTTTGGGCCTCTTTTCACCCCCTATCCCCCTCTTTGAGTGAGGTCCGCAAAGTAAGGAAGTTTTATTGAATCTGGGCATGAAATGCTGAAACTCAGCATTTAATGCACAAGGTTCAAGGTAATTATAGTAGTTGTACATGTAGGAGCAGCGAAAATATATGTAGTAGCAGCAGTGGAGGCGCTCAGGAAAAAGGAAATAGGGCATGATGTTCTTGGTCTTGCTCTAGGCAGTAGGTATGCAGAACATACGGGCACATTGCATACTAACCAAGTGTTGGGCGGGTATCAACTTTTGAAACAGGTCTCTACCAGGGTTTTTTTCAAATTTGTGAAGTCGGTGAGTTGGGGAACATGCCCAAGAGAACTTAGCCAAGTTTTGGTAGAGGTTAGAGGGGAAAATGGGCAAATTTTAAGTTTCATCCTATACTCTGGTGACTTGTTGGAACCTATTATTTAAATATGGTAACTTTAGATTTTCTTTTTCCCTCATAATGTGGCAACTTGGGCCAATTCTTTTCCAATAAAAACCCTTTGTACTTTTCACACCTTCCTTTTTTTCTTGTCACAAAAATTTTGCCTAAAAGAAACACATGTCTCAATAAGCTTTTTTTTGGGTTTAGACACGTAATTGATGTAGATGGTCACATTTTATTTGTGGTACAATGATAGTAACTAGAAAAAAATACATTTTGGGCTATGCGAAGGTGAATAGAACCATGCCCACCTAAGAGTTTTTTTTGAAGAACCAGGAACCATGAGTCTTGAAATGTGAGAAACAAGTCCATAACTGAACAAAAGGTTTAATCAGATTTTTTGAAATCCTTAAACCAAAACCAAAGGTTGGCTCAAATTTCACAAAAACCAGAATTAAACTTGGGGTTTTCTCTTAAAATAAGAACCGACCAACATTGATTATGATTGAGTTGTCGATGAACCTCAACTAAATTGATATTTGAATTCAAGTTGTTAACCCATTCCCTAATCAGTAGGTCTTATATATAGATATATTGGTGCGAAAATATGTACAACTATTATGTAAGTTTATGTTTTATACATAAGTAAAGTTTATTTTTGTTACCTACCTATTAACAACTTTTTGTTACTTGTTAGTAGGTAGCTAATAAAATGACATCTAAACTAACCATCATGGTTAGCTAGGGAACTAGAACCCAACAAAAAATAATTGTTTCTTAACATTTACCATCCATCCTTCAATGGTGTGCTAGTGGGTGTTAGTTTGTTTTGGGCATACTAGTTTAATTAGTGTTTTGATACCAATATCAATCTATGTATGAAGACCTTCCAACCCAATACATGTCCAACATTGAAACAATCACAATTTTTTGAACAATTTTCACAAATTAATATTAAGAGATCTTGAAGGACCATTGCATTCATGTTTGAAATTTTATAATTATTTTATTTTTATTTTTTTTGTTTCAATCAACAATTTGGGCCATACGATAATGACTATAATTGATAAAACAAAATTTAACAAGTGTGCAACTTGACACTTAATGATAAGGGGTCAAAAATTTTAGGAACACATGTCAATAACATTTCAAGAACAAAAATCTTTTATTTGAGTAGCTTATGTAGGTGTTTACAATCTTCCCATAGTTTATAAATTGGGGGAACACAAAGTCCATGTGATGCAAGTCAATTGTAAAAATCAAAAATTTTAAAAATTTTAAAAAATTAAGTTAATTAAAATGTATCCATCTTTCCTTGAATTTTGGTGAGGTGGATCCCAATGGTACCACCCAAGGATGGGCTTGATTTATAATTCAATTTTGAATCCATTTCAAGAAAGTTTGGGATCACAAACTAAAACCAAAATAACATAGTATTATTTTTAACTTTATGTCTCTTCTTTGGGTTTTCATGTGCAATACATGTTTGCTTTTGTTTTTAAATCTTTTGAATATATTTTCACCTTGTAAAATTAAATAACTTCGTGATTTAACATAGTTATACATGTTTTAGGATTTATAAGCACAAATCAAGCATTATTGAATTTAGGTTTTACAAAATTGATTCACTTGGGATATTGAAATTGCTGAGAATGATATACTGCAATTTAGATTAGAAGAAAAAATATATAATTACTTATTTTGTGCACATAATCAATATGAAGTAATGTTGGTTAGTTCAAAGTTTTCACCCAAGTCTGAATCCAAACAATTATAAAAACCAAAATCAATAGAGAATAGCTGCATACAAAATGCCTATACGACTTACATGGGACAAGACCCATCACAAGACTTGCCTTGAGCCAACTCCCACCTTCCAAGACTCAAACCTAGCCCAAAAACTGACAAGGTCATGACTAGATTAAACCTTAAAAACATTCCATGAATTTTAAGACCATTTTGATAAGGTTTGTTTCTTAAGACCTTTTTAGGAGGGGCCATAGTTCCACCAAAGACCTTTTTCCTTGATTTAATAATGAGCCTTTTTCATCAACTCATCAAAATAATTCTTAGTCACAAAGAAGATTGTTTATAGCTTTATCCTTCCACTTAGCTATATATGTTGCAACAATGGATGTGTGGGCAAAAGTTATGTGATGATAATCGTTCTCGCCATCCCATATGGAATAAACTACCTCTATCTTGAAAGTGAAATTTTATATCTAGGGGTTGTTTTATAATTTTTTTTATAAACATTTGTGAAGGGGAAATCAATGTGGTTCATTGTGAAAGTAAAATTGAACTTTCAGATGCATCCCCCAATTAATTAATAACCTACCCTACAGTTAGATTCCACCAAAATTAATTTAAAATTGAGATGTTAAAAAATTTCATAAATTACACAAGAAAAATGTTGAAAGTGTAAAAAATTGCGAGACCACATTGCCTACTTTGATGAAAATTTCAAATTGGAAAATGTGAAATGCGATAATTATTATATCCATATGTCTTGATATGGGAATGTACAAAACTTGTAATCACATGAAATTTTAGAAATATTTATATAAATTTAATTTGACACAACAAATAAATAGTATGAAATTCCAAAAAAATACAATCATGAAATAACATAAAACTTTAAGTTATAACACACTTGGCCATTAATGGTGCAATCTCATCATTTTTAAAAAGCTCCTCAAAGTCCTAGTGTTCAACATGTTTTGTTAACACATGTCATGGGCATCACCCAAAAAAAGTTTATTAATTTTTTAATCTTTCTTGAAAATCTCTTCCAAGTTCTAGTCTTCAACATCCTCCTTTAACACATGTCACAATCATCACCCAAAATAAGTATATTAATTTTTGAACCTTCAAAAACTCCTCTAGATCTTAGTCTTCAACATTTTTTTAAAAACATGACATGATCATCACTCATTTTTATTTTTTTTAATTGTCCTTTCTACAATTTGTCAAAATAGTAGGGTTTAACATGTGTTATTTTTTTAATTGTCCTTTCTAAAAATATTAACCAGACTTCGAACCAAAGAGTTTTAATTTTAATTTTCAAAAACTTTAAAACCAGACCTGGCTGTTCTAATAAAGAACCCTAAAACAACACTAATATATACATGATTAGAGGTTTAAATAATCCCTTTATGATTAACACGCACTAGATGAATTTTAGCTTTGTGTGGTGAATGAAGGACACACTTTGAAACATAAGTTGTTGGACATATTCATCCCTTCTCAACAAGGTGTCCCCTTGGATAATACCGTCATTTTTTTGACCATGAGCCCTTTGATTACTTTACCTTGTTCATAAGGGCTTATTCATCATCCATCTTTGAAAACCTTCCTCTTTAGCTACTATTTATGGTTCAATATTTTTTTATTATTGGTTGTCTTTTCCTCCTTCCATCTAGTTATGAAATCCTCATGGTGAACATGTTTCAAAAGGAAGATCTCTAGTATTATGTTGTGACAAGTTCCAATGAAAAAAAACATCAAATAAAAAACATTGAAAGCAATCAACCTATAACTCAAAAATGATGTCATTTTTTTCATCAAGAATTATACTAACCCTTTACAAGATGAAAGCACAATCAATTAAACAATTTATTATCTTTGTCAACATAAATAAAAAATAATCATAAAATAAGTATTGACATATTAAACTTAGAATCATTGTTTAATTCAATGATCAATATGGACATGTTCTTTGATTTTATGGCAATGATATTGAAGAATCACATGTTTAATATGCATTTAAGTAAAATTTTCAAAAATAAAATAATATTTTTTTTATCTTCCAAGATGTCCAAACCTTACAAAATAAGAAAATTAGATAAAATATTTTTATGTTCTTGGTTAATGTTTTGAATAAAATATATTTATATTTTTTCAGCTTCTAATGTGAAAGTAATAATATACCAAAGTTATAATTTAAAAATATTTTCGAACACCATATCATTAGCCTATGTAAAAAATATTTCTTTCTTTGATTTTTATTTTGTGAAAAAATTTCAAACCTTGTTTACAACTTATTACAAACGTAATATTGAAAAGCATGATGGTTTGACAATGATTGGAGAGATTAATTTGAATTCTATTTTCTTGCATTTATGTGTTCAAAACATGATTGCATGAATAACATTGTTGTTTATGTCTAATTGATTGTGCTTTCACCTTAGAAATGATGATTGTACATAAATGAAAAATATGTATAAGGGAAGAGTAGAACAAGTAAAACTACTTCTAAAATAGTTTTTTCCAATGAAAAAGGAAGATAATGTTGGCATAAATATTGTCTTGAAAAGATTAGGAAATTGTTAGATTAGTTCCATGGAATTGACTTTGAGATTCCAAATGAGTTTGTCATTTTAATGGTCACGTAAACTCTTTTCCAAAACAATGTAACAATATCCTAGTAAAAACTCTCACAATAGGAAAAATCTATTTAGTCTAGAAGAACCAAAATTTAGACTAATAAATGAAGAGTTGCAAATCAAACTAAATGGGGATGAAAATGAACCGGACATGTGTTTATCAAGAAAAATGTCTTGTTTCCACTTGATGTTTCCAAGATAAAAGGCTATGGACAAAACCGTTCCAAGTGTACAACCAAGGAGAAAAACATAAGAACTTTAGCCAAAGTTGGCAACAATCCAAACATTGGACAACATCTAACAAACTTGTAAGAGCCCAAGAAAAAAGACCAATAAGTTTAAAGTAGAGTAGAAATTGTCATTACTATGATGCCAAAGGTCATTAGAAGTGAGAATGTGAAGGCTGCAAAATTGTGAAAAAAATTAAAGGTTTGGATAACAAGCTTCAAAACTTCAAAAACAAACACCAATCTCACCCAAGAAACCAAGGATTAGGAGACAAGCACACCAAAACCAAACCCACATAATCACAAAATGGACACACTTGTTTAATATGTCATTTTAGGAGTTGCCACGTTCTGCAAAACACTAACCTTTAGATCCTCACATTGTGCAACCACTATTCACATTGACCCCTTACTTAGGAGACCAACACTCACAATTGTGGAGCTCCTCCACACTCATCGCTTCCAACCACTTGTGATACGACTTCTAGGACTCCTCAAATTCTTAGTTCTTTACACCACCACACTATGCTAAGGATCTTACCCACTTCACTTTTGCAACTAGGATCTACACACTATTTGGTACTCTATCAATTCCCTAAGAATGTTCACAACTCTCAGATGTACAAAATTCTTGATCTCCCCTTCAACTCCTCAACTACTTTTTAAAAGCTCATCACCCAAATTAGGCAAGAGTCCTCTACTCTCACTGCCACTCTCCATCAATGGCTCTCTTCTTAGCCATAAAGATATTCCACTACATAAAGAACCTTAAACTAGGAACAAAGCAAGTCATGGACAATTTAAAACCAACTCAATCAACTAAGTTCTACTCTAAACATAACAATTAGTTAATTGTATGGAATGTAAATCATCAGTGAAAGAATAGTAAAAGTGATGGATGCCATAATTAGGCATTGAAATGTTAAGCTCCCTAACCCATAAACCCATGATTTTTATCCCCACTATAATTCATGTCCTAATGTAGCTTTACATTCCATCCAAGAACATCAATTTATTGAGATAAATCAATCCAGTAAACAAGCCATTTCAAGCCACACGAGTAACTTCAAAGATAAATGAAAAAATACAAATACAAATGAGACCAATAATAGAAGTGTTAAACAATGGAAACCCAAACATCCATCACCTTATAGGATTATCCATGACTAGGATTGCAAGTATTTTTTCCAACCGTGCCACACACTTGTTGAAGGCATTAGCCATTGTGTTCAAGTCTATAGAGATGAAGGGATTGGGGTACTAAATCATGAGGACCTTATGTTGGACCTATTCACATGAGGTGTCCATGTGGTCATAGACAATGGATTTAGGGGGAAGAAGGAGATGACAAACCTCGTAAGATCAATAGCTATATAGGTGTGCAAGGTGAGAGATGCGAAAAAGTTGCAAATTGTAAACAATGTGAAAGGTGGTGAATGTGGAACTTGTGAACCCCAAACCACATGCACACCCACACCTCTACTGACCTCGAAGTCTTCTCTTCAGAAGCTCACAACATAGAATGCTCAAAGCACAAACCAGGAGCTCGTAGCTTGAAGTCTCCATTCGGAAGCTCGTAGCACAAAATGACCAAAGCATAAACGTTCGAAGCACAAACCAAAAGCTCACAACATAGAAGGGACAAAACACAAAGCTCATACTTCTCCAATGTCAACTTATCATTGTCAATCTTCACCCCATTGCTTGGATTGTGGGGGGTGTTGAACCTATCCATCTCTTTGCAACAAGGTGTCGCCTTGGATGATACCTTTCATTCCTTTAGGCTTGCTTGCTTGGATGTCGAGCCCAGTGCATTGCTGCCATTCGGTTGGGCAAGCTAAAATCTCTGACCGGGCAACAAAACACCATGCTTGCCCAAATTCCTAACATGCACCTAACCAGACACAATAATGACCACTACCTGGCATGCTCCATAACAGAAAGGTTTTCATGATTTGCACAATGAGCATGTGTATTTTCAACAATGGTTAGGTCAGGTAGACCCAAGAAGACCTGTCCATTGTTGTCTTTTAAGGGGACTAAAAAGAGGCAGAAAACACCACATAAAAACCACCATTATGTATTCAAAATTTTCATACCAAGAAATGGAATTCCATATCAGAATTGTCATCCTTGTGATTACAACCTCATATCAGAACAGAGAACAGCAGCCATGATATACAACCAGAATGCAGTGACTTTGCCAAAGATCCACAAAATGCTATGTTTTTGAATAGAAGAGGACCCTCCACAGCCTCCAGAGGCTGGTGAAAAAATGTCCAAATGAGATACAAACTGCGCTGCTATTGAGACTGTAATGACCTAAAATTCTCTGTGCATGGAAATGGATAAACATATGTTCCAAGCATACACAGGAACCAGGATTGAGTGATGAGAATTAGCATCACTCCAGCCAGCAAGAAGGATTCAAGGATGACAAGTTGATATTCAAGGAAGTTTGCAGCCTCAACTTGGTTGGAATCCAAACTTGGTTCACGGTCTTCATCAAAGTTTTCTAGCTAATGGCTTGTGTCTGTGTACTCCCTTGATCCAAGTTAAAAAATCTATGAGTGGTATAAATCCTCCTAGTGCTCAATCTTAAATATTCAAATGAAAATGAGCAAATTAAATTTATGGGCACTAGAAATGGTCAGTAACTTACTTATGGGTGAAGCTCACAAGGAGAAAATTACTGGCAATGTACTTATCTGAAGGCCAATAGCTCCAGTGGTTAGCATTATAGATCTGGGTGTTTGTATTTGCTGGGTGAACAGAGTTGCTGCACAAGGGTGAGATCCTCTTCAAACTTGTTGCTTCAGATCCTCTGAGAACTTATGAAAGATATAATCAAAGACACATAGTTGAAGAGTTGGCCATACTTTGCATCTCAAAATGGGAGATCTCTCCACAAATCTATGATGAGTTCCCTGTGCACTTGGGAGGTGGACCTGAAACACAAAGCTTTCGTGAGTAGAAGATGAGAAATTGAGGAGCGAGAGTATATTTGACCAATCCATTGTCGTAAACAACTCTGAGCAAGTTCCTCTTGTACATCTGCCAGGTGCTTGAGAGGTGAGAATATCACTGGAAAGCTTTTTGGAAAACCTTAGATCAGGCCTATGAACATCAGTATGACGCAGGTCCTCATTCAGCATAGCACAATGGTAGATATTGTGAAAGGAATTTCAAGATATTTGGTCAATTGTCCTCTCTTTGTGGCACTCAGCTGTGTCCCTACCAGAGATCCTAGGTCTACAGTTGAATGTCAAATCTATGCACTGTATACACTAACTTGGACAGCAAGAAAGATTGAACACCTTATGAGGACCCAATATACATTCATTTGTGTTGTCACTAAAAGTAGAGATCAGTAATCCTGAAAACAAGAGGTTGCAATTGAAGCGCACTTTAACTTATAACAGACACAATTGCAGTCTCAGTAACAGTCTATTGGGGTCTTGTCTCAATTTGGACAAAAATGGATTATAGTACATATCATCATGTAATTGCAGGAGAAACTAGTGCACAATTCTACATTCTCAGATTGCTAAATATGTCAAGCTCACAGCAGCTACAAACTTCCAGACTGCCTTGATTACAGCAGAACCACTGTGTCATCTTGACCACCTCTGGGCTGGTTCAGATTCAGAGTAGAATGGGTGAAGTCGTAACAACAAGGAGTTGGTGACGACAATTATGGAGCTCATGGCCATCATTCCACCTGCAAGAGAGGGTGTTAGAGCAAAATCACAGCTGGGAAGCAAAGCGCCAGCTGCAAGAGGTATACAAATGGCGTTGTAAGCAAGAGCCCACACGAGATTCTGATAGACTTTTCCCATGGTTGCACGGGACAAGTTAACTGCTTCCACCAACTGTGAGAGGTGATTGCCAAGTAGTATTACAGAGGCTGCATCAGATGCAGCATCAACACGACCCTGTGTTTTCAAAGCGATGCCCACATCTGCAGTGGCCAATGCAGGTGCATCATTCACTCCATCTCCAACCATGGCAACAGAAGCACCTTGCATGCGCAACTGAGAAACATAGCTCGACTTCTCATGGGGACGTAACTCACTGTGCACCTCCTCTTCTGCAATTCCCACTGCTGCTGCCACACCTGTGACCGCTTCACCCTTGTCCCCTGAAAGCACTATAGTACGTAGACCTTTCCCTTGCAATTTGAGGACTGTATCTTTAGCATCTTGGCGCACATTGTCAGTCACAGCAATTGCCCCAACCACACCACAACCTTCCACCCCAATAAAGACCACTGTTTGAGACTTCTGTAGAGAAGATATGCTGTTCTTGTGTGCTAGTGCTTCTCTGAGTTCACTTTCACTGCTGCACAATTGCACAAATTCTGTGGTCGATCCCTCCTTGCAGCAACCATGAACCCACTCATATAGGCCAACAGCTGTGGTGTGTCCATCCACCTCTGCAAGTGCCCCAAATCCAGGTTCTGTGAGTTGACCTCGTACAGGCAGCAATTCCACCTGCTGCTCTTCAGCTTGACCAACAATAGCTGCAGCAATGGGATGAGAAGTGTGCTTCTCCACGGTAGCAGCCAATTGCAAAACCCTTATTTCCTTATACCCCTGCACAGACGCAACTGCACTGACTCGTGGAAGGCCTTCTGTGAGAGTCCCCGTCTTGTCAAAAACCACAGTATCCACACCAGCAAGGCGTTCCAGCACATCACCTCCCCGCAGCAATAGACCTCGTTTTGCTCCAAGTGAAGTACCAACAAGGACAGCTGTTGGCGTAGCCAGACCAAGTGCACAAGGACATGCCACTACAAGAACATCAATGGCAAGTTTCAAACTTAAAAGCAAGGCATCTCCATCAGGCCCGGCAGCATCATTCAGCAGTACATCTGGGTAGAGACTTGTTCCAATGAGATACCAGAAGCCAAATGTGGTGCCAGAGAGAGCCATGACAGTAAAGGCAAAGGGACCTGCTATGGCATCTGCTAGTCGTTGCACAGGTGCCTCCCGACCTTGTGCATCTTCTACCATCTTTATGATAGAGGAAACAGCTGATGTCGCTCCTGCCGACATGGCTTCAACCTTGATGGGTCCCTCCCAATTGATAGTTCCTGCAAATACAAAGTGACCCTTGGACTTGGGTACAGGCAATGGTTCACCTGTCAGCATGGCCTCCTCCACGGCACTTCTCCCAGCCACAACCTTGCCATCCACAGGTATGGTCTCACCAGGCAGAACAAGCACATGGTCACCCACACGAACTTGCTCTGTATCCACCTGCATTAGCATGCCTTGGCCTCTGACATTCTCATCATCTGTTGCACCATCCATACCATCATCTTCTTCTGCAACCACCAATCTGGATTTGAATGGCACCAAGGATAGCAGCTCCTGCATGTCACTTGAGGCTTGTGCGCGTGCGCGCCCTTCCAGAGCCCGTCCCAGCAACACAAAGGCAAGCAACATGACCGGTTCATCAAAGAAAGATGCATCCCAATTCAAGCCTGGATTCGCCAAAGAAACCGCACTGATGATGAATGCAGAACAAGCTCCAAACCCTACTAAGGTGTTCATGTTTGGAGACCGACGTTTTAGGGCCATTGCACCATCGATCAAGAGCTCTCGAGCTGGTCCGAGGAGAGTGACACAAGCAACAGCACACTTCCACACAGGTTTGTGCAAGAAATCTAGAGCAGGATTGTGCACATGAATACCGATAGTGTGAAGCAAGTGAGTAGCATGGGTACCACAGCACAAAGCTACCAAGGCCCATGCAAATGCCACTTGCCCAGTGCTCTTGAGCTGTAACTCCTCTCGCTTTCTTGCCATCTCTTCTCTCTTTTTCGCCACACTCTTCTCCTTACCAACAGCATCCCTTCGCTGGGACGGAAACCCACAAGCAGTCAGATACGCAGCGAGCTCAGAACCGCGACTATTGTCACTCTTATCCTTCGCAGAAGAAGGAGAATGTGTGTTGAGGCAAATGGCAGCGGTTTCCGTCACCATATTCACAGCGACAGATTGCACCTCTTCATGCGACTGCAACAAATTCCGGACTCGGGCCACACATGCACCACACATCATACCGTGCACGTCAAGAAGCACCACTTCCGAACCCACTTGTTGTTGTTGTTGTTGTTGTTCCTGTTGCACTTCCACAGCCACGGCACAAACTCGTCCAGTTGTTGGCACACAACAAACCTTGGCAGGAGGAGGAAGATGAGGAGCCTTACTACTACTACTACTACTACCGGGTAGAATCAAAGCCTCTCCAAAGAAGCATCTTCGAGAAAAACCCAAGTGCGAGACACCAACTCTCCTAGAAACACCCAAGCGAGTCACAATTCTCCTGCAACTAGCCCTTCCCGCAACAGCAGCTGCAGACGTCTGGCAGCAGCTGCTGCTGGTACGAAGAGAACCAAGCTGAAACACACAATTCCCAGTGCCCATAATTTGCAACTACAAAAAACCCTACAAGAAATTGTTGTCCATACCCTACTACTACCACTACTACTTCTGCTACTTCTCACAAACAAAGAAATTTCACCCTTTTGCTTGTCTTCTCTTCATTTCAAGTGCAGTTGAAGAAAACAAACGCTGCATTTCTGCTCCCTTTCTTTCTCAGCAACGAACTTCGATCGACCCATTTTGGTGCTCCATCCAATGTGCCTGACAAGCCACAAAAATGGAGCACCAGAATAATCTTTTTTTTTTTTTTTTTTTTTTTTTCCCCGGTTTTTTATGTTTGTTTCTGTTTTTTGGGGGGGGGTTTTTGGGTTTGGCGTTGGGATAGGGCAACAAAAAAACACCACCAAAGGTATGGCTAATTTAAGAAAAATAAT
>Ga0116227_10003142_pt1 | contig 37013 bp, 28 predicted proteins | sample S1TSphgellanicum_FD_89693 | JGI IMG/M metagenome (GOLD analysis project Ga0116227, IMG submission 89693) | Host-associated microbial communities from peat moss isolated from Minnesota, USA - S1T2_Fb - Sphagnum magellanicum MG | ecosystem: Host-associated > Plants > Peat moss > Unclassified...
ACAGCGCACAGGAATTCGTCATCGAGGCTGTCATGTCGCTGCCCGACGCAACCGGGATAGGCTCACAGAACACCTTCGCCTGGCCATGGGCGTGGAATGGAAAAGATGCTGTTGCTCCCTCGCCCGAGGGGGAGGGTGACCTCCCGATGCCCGGCGAGCCGGTGTACCGCGTGCGCGTACGGGGGACCACGGAGTTAGAGCTTGCGTGGGAGGTCATGCAGCCCAGCGAGGAGTTCGACCATTTCTCGACTGCCGTTCGCCGGCGTATCGGCCTGGTCCGCATGAGCGCTGATGAGCGCAATGATCGCGATCTGCGCCTTGTCTATGGGTCCGCCCTGGATCGGTTGCTGGCCGACAACGCGTTGCGGGCGCGTATCGGCAAGCAGGTGGCGGGCCTCAACTTGCACGATTCGCTCAACGACAAGGGCAAGGAAGCTATCGAGTCGCTGGATGGGCGCATGGCCGGTGCCGCGCTCCCCAGCGAATTGAAACTCGGCCTCACGACCAGCCAGGGACTGTCCATCGGCGCGCTGATCGGTTTGATGGCGACCAAGAACGGGGTGGCTTTGCCCCTGAGCAGTTGGGGTGCAGGTACCAGACGAATGGCCGCGCTTGAGATCGCATCAGCCACGGACAAGGAAGCAAGCGTCACGCTCATCGATGAAATCGAGCGCGGGCTGGAACCGTATCGTCTGCGCAAGCTCATCAACATCCTGGCCGGCCAACAGGGGCAAATCTTCCTCACGACGCACAGCCCCGTCGCAATCTCGTGTGCAGAGGGCGCACACCTCTGGTATCTGGATAGCCAGGGCTCCATCGGTGCGCTGCCTCGGGACAAGATCGGTCCACAGCAGAAACGCGATCCTGAAACGTTCCTGGCGCGCGTCGCCGTCATCGCAGAAGGACCCACCGAGGTCGGCTTCCTGCAGTACCTGCTGGAGAAGGCTTTCGAGGGCAACCCGCTCGACCACGGGGTGCGCGTTTGCGATGGTCAGGGTAATGGGGCGACCTTGGATTTGCTTGAGACGCTCGCGTCTTCCGGCTTGCTGTTTGCCGGACTGGCGGATGATGAAGGCACTGCCCCGGAGCGGTGGAAGAAGCTGAAGGAAAAGCTTGCAGGGCGCCTACACCAATGGCCGAAGGGCTGCACCGAGGATCATGTGATCGGGGCCGTTCCCGAAGCAAATCTCCTGGAACTGCTGAAGGACGCCGAAGGTGAACTCGACGGTTACCGACTCCGGACTTTGGCAGATCGCCTTGGGCTTCAAGACAAGACGACCGACGCAATAGACGTGGCGCTGAAAGCCTCTGGCCAGACCTGGCGCGCTCTGATCGTTGCGGCCGCCACCGGCAGCAAGGTCGGCGCCTCCGAAGGACAGGACAAAGCCTGGAAGAAGCACGCCCAGCAATGGTTCAAGTCCACGGACGGTGGCAAGGAACTGGCCCAGAAGATGGTCGCGCTAGGCGCGTGGGCGGAAATCCAGCCGCAGTTGCTTCCGTTGGTCAACGCGGTGCTGGCAGCCGTGGGACGTCCGGCCCTGCAGAAGCTCGATCTATGAGCGACCAGGCCGTCGCCAAGCTTCTCCGATCATCCGAGCCGCTGGTGATCATTGAAGCTGCAGCAGGCTGCGGAAAGACCTATCAGGGGGCTGCGTACGCGCAAGACGTAGTCGGGGGGCTCGGTGATGGCCGCCTGCTCATCCTGACGCACACGCACGCCGCGTGCTCCGTTTTCGCGGAACGCACGAAGAAGGCCGGGTCACGTGTCGAAATCAGGACCATCGATGCCCTGATTGCGCAGATCGCGCTGGCGTACCACAAACCACTGGGTCTGCCGCGCGATCTGACATCCTGGGCTTGGCAGGATGGTGGGCAAGGCTTCGAGATCATGGCGAGCAAGGTTGCAGCATTCCTGCGCAATCAGCCCATGGTGGCCCGTGCACTGGCGCGACGCTATCCGGTCATCGTGTGTGATGAACACCAGGACTCCAGTGTCGATCAGCACAGCGTTGTCATGTCCTTGCTGTCTGCTGGAGCCACGGTCCGGATCTTTGGTGACCCCATGCAGCGGCTCTATGGGGGCAGAAGCGACAAGGCTGCACGTGAGGACCGTGTCCGCTGGGATGCCTTGAAGGCGCAGGGAGCAGGAGAGAAACTGCTTACGCCTCACCGTTGGAAAACCGGCTGTCCTTTACTGGGGGCCTGGGTCATCGAGGCGCGGGAGAGGCTGGAGCGCGGAACGCCGATCAACCTGACTGCTGGGCTACCGCCTTCCGTCAAGGTTCTTGTCGGGAACAACACGTCCCAGATGCGAACGATCTATCAGCTGTCGGGTGAAGACAGAAAGCCGATCGACAAGATGCTGAAAGACAGCCCTCAGCTGATGATCCTCGCGTCGCAGAACGACTTGGTGACGGCACTTCGCGCCTTTTGGGGTCGAACAGTGCCGATCTGGGAAGGGCACACGCGCGATGCGTTGGGGGCGCTTGTGCAAACACTGCGCAACGGTCAAGGTAGCCCGGAGGCTCTCGCGCAGGGCGTCATCACCTTCATGGGCAGCGTCGCAGCAGGATTCAGTCCATCCAGCCATGGCAATCAGCTTCTGCAGGAGATCCGCACTGGGGCGGCGCGCGCTACCAGGGGAAAGCCGGCGAACATACAAGCGGTCGCGCGATGCCTGCTGAACGATCCGTCGCATACGGGAGTGTCGGAGGCCCTCGCGAAAATTACTGCGTTGGTGAAGGACGCTGCTGCGGGCTTCGACACCGTGAAGATCGATCACAGTTCCGAGCTGCGGGATGCCGTGCGCATCGGTCAGTTCGCAGGTCCCGACGAAGGCTTTGCGGAAGTGTCACGCATGCGTTCGTATTCCCATCCATCTCCACCTAAGAAGGTGCTCAGCAGCATCCACAAGGCGAAGGGGCTGGAGTGCGAGCAAGCGATGCTGATGGCCTGTGACAAGGCGCAGTTCACGTCGACGCTGTACGCGAGATCCAAGATGTACGTCGCCCTCAGCAGGGCGAAGAAGTCGCTCACCTTGGTGGTTTCGACATCCAATCCCAGTCCCCTGTTCAAGCTACGTTGAAAGACCGTTCCGATGAGCAACTATTTCAGTGATCGGGAACTCGGGCCGAGGGTCCGTACCGAGCAGACGCTGAGTCCATTGGACGCGATTCGCGACGTGCGGAACAACCAGTACAACGGGGTGCCTCCAAGCGAGGCGGACCTGGCCCTTGCCTTGCCTTCAATGAATCGCCTCGTCCCCCAGTTGATGGGACTGCTGCAGCCCGCCTTGAAGTAGTGCGCCCATGTCGGATCTCTACTCGGCAGATGACGGCGAGGCAGTGGAAGCCCGGCGGCAGCAGTTGCAACAGCAGTTGCAGGAGGGAGCATGCACGTGTTCTCCCGAACTGCTTGAAGTCCGGCGCCGCACGTTTGGAAATGGCTCGAAGCACTACGTCCTGCAATGCGGCCGATGTGGTCAGCAGCGCGGCAATGCGCTGAGTACCAAGGAGGCGCAGGCACGACTGTCGGGCGCGAGTGCGCTGGAGTTTGATCCATCGATCGAGACCGCGCATGTGGCGCAGCGATCGGTGCTGCTCGATGAGTGTGCTGCGCTGGGGCGTCAGGCCGCCGTGCAGCGAAATCCGGAGTGGATAACCCTGATCGAGGCTGAACGAGCTGAGGAGAAGGCCCGCACCGAGCGGGTGCATGCGCTGGTGGAGGCCTGCGCGGCTGCTGTGGCGTCGGAAGTCGGCGAGGAGAAAGCTGCGGATGCGCTGGCGGCGAAGGCCATTGCCTTGCGGCAGGTGTTGCGGGACGCACGTCTGCAGGCCACCAAGCGGTTTGGCTCCGAGGTCGAACTGAAGACGTGGCTGGTGGCGCATTTGAGCGAAGACTTCGATCTTCATGCTGAGGTGCCGGGGCGCCATGTGGCAGAGGGCGTGCGCGTGCAGATCGACTATCTGGCGTACCCGAAGCAGCACCTGCTGGACGCCGGGTTCATTCCCACGCATTTCGGGATCGAGGTGAAGCACCTGGATCAGACGCAGGGGTTTTCGCACAAGGCGGCGCGCGGTCTGTGGCAGACCGTGAGCTACACCGATTCCGAATTCTTTCTAGAAGGCGCCACCATTCGTCCGAAGTTCGCGCTGCTGTTCAGCAACATTTCTTTTGAGGAAGAGCATCGTCTTCTCAACCGGCTGGGGCAGGAGCTTGAGAACGACAGGGCGTTGTGGGGCGGCTTGCTGCAACTCGCGAACCATGCCAATGTCGGAACCCTGGATATCATGGGCTCGCGGGACGCGTGGACGGGCTGGAAGATGGCCTTCAGCGGTGGCATGTATTTCTGGAGGCGCCACCACAAGGGTGAGCGCAGGTACCTCGTGTCGAACAACCGGACCATTGAGAAGGTACGGATCGGAAACTTCTGAGTGCCGTCGCGGGTGTCGGCATTTGTTCGATCGTGCTCATGTGGATGAGCCGCGCCAGTGATGCTCTGTCTGAAGCACATCGAGAAAACCGACGCGATACTTTTTAGAAGGACGATCAGCCAATTTCGCCAGCCTCTCGTGCCAAGCTCTCCCAAAGGCTTCCCAGATTACCCATCATCAGCCCATTGAACGGCCAGATGGTCCCCAGTGCATCGTTCGCAGCCTGAAGCGAATTCTGCATGTCCCCCAGGGGCACTATGACTTCTTGCGTCATGTGGTTGACCAGTTGCCGGCCATGGCTGGTTCTCTCCCAGCGGAACGAGTACCGCGACCACGTATGCTGTTTCTCGATGCTTTCGATTGCAGCCACAGCAGATCGTAGGGTTTCGGGCACCTGGCCCACATGCAGCGCCATTGCCATTGCTTCAAGGTCAGCGAGGAGCGGTTTCAAGTCATGGCAACTGTCGGCACGCTTGCGCAGATTGGCATTCAAAGTTGGGCCGGGTTTTCCAAGTCTGTCTTGGAATGTTTGGATTTCCAGGCCCAGTTGAAGTGGAGCCTTGATGATGAGTTCGGCCGCATGTCTTTGGAGGAAGAAGATGGGGAGCCCATGGTGATCCAGCGTTCGGGCCTCTCTGGCGCTGCGCAGCAAGGTATTGGCTGCCAGCAAGTAGGCTTGGCCGTAGTTGGGGGTGCGAAGTCCGCCGATTCTGGCGACTGCAGCGGCGAGATCCTTGTCCGTTAACTCGGGTGACTTGCCCCATGACAAAACGCCAATAGGCTCATTTGGCCCCGGTAGGTAGATGTCATCGAGGAGGGTCGTCATGAGCGATGGTCCAGGCGAATCTTGTGAGGCGGCCCGACATGCGTGCGTCGCTTCGTGGAGGATACCGAGGTGCTCGGGGATCGCAGCCCGGAGCGGTAGCAGCAGGATGCCCTCGGACAGGTCGATGCCTGGCTGCGCGCACTTGCCGTGAGGCATTGAGCGCTACGGACGACTTCTCAAGAGACAGAATCGGGCGAAGCCGCCGAGGAGACCTCGAACTTGGTGCGCTCATACTTCCGAAGATCGCAGATCGTCAATCAGCAATGACGCCACTGCCTCTTCCGGGATGGCCAGTCCGTGTGACTGCATGGCATTGACCAGCGTCGCATCCCAGGATGCAGTTACGTCGGTTTCTGACAAATCGCGTTCCTTGTGAGGAAATGCCACAAGGGCACGCTGATAGTCGGCGGATAGAAGGTGCCATGGGTCCGCGTTGCACAGCCGCATGACAGTGTTGGCGATATGAATACCTGCCCAATCGAAGTCGCCGTGGTAGAGCAGCTTGGCACCGGCGTCGGCAAGCTGTGTCAGCAGAACTCGCTGCGCGGCAGCAGGCATGCCGTCCGTGCAGACCAGAGGCGCGCAAGCACCGCCCAAACGGTCTGCCGCGATGGACACGATGTTGGGGTTCTCACATACGTAGACGACTTGGCCAGCCACCGACCAGGTAGTTGGCGTCCGCAGCAACTGGCGCAGTGACAGGTAGCCAGGTTCACCCGGTGCTGCAGGTGGACAAGACCCACGATCAACCGGTAGGTTCAAGAACAGGACAGGGCGGGCTAATTCATTGACCAAAATGCCCGCCTGCGCCCAAGTGTCCCGCGTCCGCTCTGCCGGACGGTTGATGCTCTCCGCTCCCGTGACGCCTTCCGGTAGATCCTGTTCCTGCGCTGCATCGTTGGTACCGTGCCGCAAGACGGCCAATACCAAGGTGGCCGTCGGCTGACCGCTGTCAAGAGCATGCGCGTTGCCGAGCACGTCGGCGGCCAGCTGAGCGCGTGTCAAACCCGCAGCCGGCAGATGCTGCAGAACTGCATCGACCTGCTTTAGCAGTTTGATCGCCGTGTCGGGATCTTGTCGGGCCATGCGCTTGATCAGGCTGGGCGCGGAGGTTGTCTGCAGCCAGGCGCTGAGTGCCGAATGCGACGTCGGGGTGTTAAGGGCCACGGCCCACCGCGCGCGCAGTTCTTCTTTGGCGGCGGTCCGATGAATCAGCGGTCCGTCGATGCGCTCCAGCGCCTCGCGCAGCGACCCTGAAATCTCCGCATTGCGCAAAGCAGCATCGAACTGAGCGATATCGATGCGAACGGAGGGGGTGAAGCGAGACGGGAGACCGACGATCAACGCCAGGGCTTCATGCTCAGCGGGGCTGAGGCCTGTGAGCTGAAGAACCCTTTTCTCAGGATTGTCACCATGGCGCTCGAAGTGCCGCCTCAAGCGACGGCGCAAGGCACTGAGCTCGGATCCACCGAGCCTGCGCTCCAACTTTGGATCGATGTCAGAGGTCGTCGTCATGGCTGCGAGGGCGTGGGAAAGCGCCGGTCCGGGTCTTCTTCGCGTCGTTTCGCTCGACCGTCCCAGAGCCAGCGAGACACGAACACCGCATCCATCCCTTCGCGCCGCTGCAATTGACAGATGGAAACACCGGGCAGCTCCGCATAGCACGCCCATTCGCGCTCGCTGGTGATGACGAAATCGAGATCGAATTCGTGGATCAGCCCCATGCAGTGAGCACGCGCTGCGTCATCGATGCCCGCGAAGGCTTCGTCGAGCAACATCAAACGGGGCGCATGCGGACTGCCACCCCGTCCGTAGAAGCTGGAAATCGCCGCGAAAAGGGGGACCGTCAGACCAAGTGCCCGTTCGCCACTGGAGGCAGGTCCGGAGAGTTTGCGCCACGGATCACCCTGTTGGTGTTGACGCTCCACACGGAAGCGATGCCAACGGCGGTAGTCCAGCGCGCGGGCCAACTGGTCGATCAGGCTCCCGCCGGGGCCGGCAGTATCGGCATCCGACCGAGCTCGCTCCATGGCGATCTGTTCCTGAAGCATGACACCCACGACCCGCCGGTCTTCCGTCGACCACATATCCGAACTGCTGTTGAGTAAACGCTCGCGCGCAACGCTCAATCCAGCCGGCGCCCCTTCTTCGGCGGTCAGCGGTTGCCATTGCAGTCGATAGCGCACGCCAGTGGAAGTCGGTCGCTTGTGAAGCTCTTCATTGATGGCGTTGACCTGCTTGTCCGCAGCTCGCATGAGGCGCTGGATCTCGGCCGCGATTTCAGCTTGCAGGTGATTCTCCAGAACCTCGCGCTCCTTTGCAGAAAGCAGCTCTGTGCGCTGAGCTATGTCATCGGCCAGTCGGGCCGAAAGGGTGTCAGGCCGCTCGGGTCGGTTCTGATACATGACGTGTACCGAGAAGCCCCAGTCGTTGGGCTCGGAGGTGGCCTGGTGGCCCAATGCGCTCAGCGCACGCTGCAGCTCGGTCAGGTCTTCAGCCACTTGACGCTGGATGCGTCCCCAAGCCGCGTCGTCATCGGGGACCTGGGCAAGCGCCTGTTCTGCCCGTCTTGCCAGATTCAGTGCGGGGTCGATGGTCCAGGGCACGGTTTGATCTGGGATCGGAAAATCCGGGAGAGCAGAAACCAACAGACTGCTGTCGGCAAAGTGCTGCAGCCGTTGGATGGCTAGTGCACGGGCGGCGATGCGCTCGTCCAGCAGTCTTTCTGCACCGTCCGCCTGAGTGCTGGCGACGGCACGTGTTTCGCTGGCTTTCGTGAGTTTGGTCTGACTGATGCCTTCAGCGCTGTCAGCGCCTTTCACTTCGTTTGCCGCCGCAGTGAGCTGCAGGCGGAGGGATTCGACTTTCGCGCCGATGGAGCTTTCGAGGACTTCGTAGCGCGTCTTGGCCTTCTCTGCTCGTTCGTCGGCACTGGCCAGCTCTTCTTCCCGCTCCATCACAGCGCCGCGCGCTTCTTCCTCCCGCTCTTGCTGTTGGAGATGATCAGGTCCGGCGCTGCACCATTCACGCGCGGCCTGCGTCACTTGCTGATGGGCATCGGCGAACCGGTCCAGTGCCTCCGACACGGGCGACAAGTCGTCGAGTGCGCTCGGCAATTGAAGGTCAGCAGCGTCGCGTTCCACGGCGTCGCGTGCTGCCTGCAGTTCTGACTCTGCGGTTCTGCATTGGCTATCGGCCGCATCAAGGCGTTTGCCGGCCTGCAGGACGTCGCGTGCTGCGCTGGCAGCCGCCTGGATTGCCTTGTGAAGCGGACTATCCGAAGGCGCTTCGCTCCATTCGCGTTCCGCGCTGCGGCGGGCCGCCGCCAAGTCTTCGGTCTCTTGCACCAGCCGTGCATCTTCCTCGTCGATTGCCAAGAGCCGTGTGGCGATTTCTTCGAGTCGGCGCTGCCGCGCGCGCGCCCGGGCGGTGTGGCCGATGTAGACGGCCTCGGGTTTTCTCCAAGCTCCCGCCAATGCGCCGAGGCGGTACCGGCCGTCGGTTCCAATCCACGATTCGGCCTCGCCGGAATCGTTCGAGCCGCATGCGACCGTCGCGAGGATGTCAGCCACGAGATCTGATGTAACGCTGCTGTCGTCGGGCACGACCGCCTGAAGCACTTTGGCCAGGCTGTCGGTAGTCACAAAAGACCGTTGCACCCATACGTTGTCCAGCAGCGGCGCACCTTCAGCGTGCGTCAAGACTCCATCGGGCGAGAGCCATGCATCGAGCAGGCCCGAGGCTTCGAGCGCCGCTTCCAGCCCGGCGCGTTCCCCCGTTTCCACATGGGGCAGAAAGTCGACCAGTTGCCAGAGTGGTGCGCCAGCCCGCTCATCCCGGACACCCGGCATGCGCGTGGCTGGCGGCGGCGGCGCCGCATCGTGGCCCGCCGCCAGCCGATCTCTCTCCTCGGCGAGCTCGGCGCGTTCCTGCTTCAGATCGCCCCCTCGGTTTTCCAATGTGAGCTGCTCACCCGCATGCCGCAGGGCGGCCTGCCGATAGGCCTCCGTCAAAACCGCATAGATCGGGTTGGGACCCTCGGGCAAGGCAACCCATGTGGCGAGCTGTTCCAGTGGCTCCACGACGTCGAAGCGAAGCTGCACGAGGCGGGCGCAATGGGCGGACCATGCGTTTGCCAATTCGTTGCCTGCGCTCTCTGCTTCCTGATCGGCAATGGCACGAGATTCAGCCAGTTCTTCCAGTTCTGCCTGCCGGTCGCGTTGCGTGGATTGCGCTGTCTGTAGCGCCGTTTGCTTGTTCGCTGCGGCGACGTGACGCTGTTCGAGATGGCGGATGCTCTCGCGCCGTTTGCTCGCAGCGTCCCGCAGCAGAGCTGCCGCAACTGCGATCTGCGCGATCGGAAACTGTGCCAGATCCTCCAGCGCCAGCGCAGCGAGCGGGTTGTCCACGAGCGCAGCGTCCGTGCCGGTCAGCGCAGCTTCTGCAGCGCACCGTGCCCGGGCGGCCAGTAGTTCCTGCTTCGCCGCCTCAAAGCGCTGGTTCGAGCGCCGACTGCGTTCTTCTTCACGACCCAGGGCTTGCCGCGCACTGTCACGTTGCCGGAGGGCTGTCTTCGCTTCCTCTTGCCGCTCCGACGCATCCTTCTCGGCCTGGCTCAGGCGGTTGGCGTCCTGATTGGCAGGATCGCTTTGGAGCGTTTCCAGTCGTTCCCGGGCAGCAATCAGACGCCGCTTCGCATGCTCGTGGTCGGTGATGGCTTGGGCCTCGTCGGCCTGAGCGGTCACCAGTGCCGCACTCACCTTGTTCCGGTCCTCACTGGCGTTGTCAAAACCGGTCTGAGCCTGTCGCAGCTCTCTCGCTTGTCGGCGCGTCAGCGTGCCCGCGTATGTCCGGTACCGCTGCTCGAAATGCTGAACGGCGCGTTGCAGTTGGCGTGTTTCGTCCAGCTGGATGCGATCTTCTTCCAACTGGTTCAGCGCTTCGGCGACGTCGCCGAGCAGCTCCGTCGGCAACGGCGGGAGCGCCTCGGTGAGCGCATGGGACAGGCCCGCTTCGTCGGGCTTCTTCGACAACTGGGGCTGGCGCAACTGAATCAAGGTATCCATCAGCGCTTCATAGCGCTTGGTACCCAGTTGGAACAAGCGTTCGTCAACCCCTCGCCGATAGCTGTGGGCGTTCTCGAAGATCTTACCCCGCCCCTGTGCTTCAACCGCATCGCGCAGACGTTCTCGGGTGAGAACTACGCGCTGTTCGCTGGTCAGCCAGATGTCTTGGCCGATGCGGGGGTCTTCGCCTGCCGCCGCCCCTTCGAGGATGAAGAACCAGCTCTCCACCTGCGTCTTTCCCGTGGCTGCGGACAGACCTGCTCCCAGCGTGAGGTAGCGGTGCGTGCCGTCCGCCATTCGGCGACCGAATTCGATCCAGGTGTAGCCGATGCGGCGTTGATAGCCGCTCATCAGCAGGTTCCAAGCCATCTTCTTGCCGTTGTCGCCGTCAGGTTCGATCCGAGAGGGCCTCAGATTCGCATCGAAGAGAAACGGCAAGGTCAGCGAGAGCACCTTGGATTTGCCTGTGCCGTTGTTGCCACGCAGGAGCAAATGGCCGTCCCTGAACCAGAACTCTTCACTGTCGTAGTGGAACAGCTCGACCAGGCCGAGCCGAAGAGGTTGCCAGCGCTCACGCAACGGCTCTGGCAGCGATGGACGCAACGATGAGGGCGAATCAAAGAGTGCGTCTGTCATGCGTCGAAGAGCGTATCTGCTGAGCCCTTGCGCACGGACTGCCTGGCAGGCGGGTGGATCTGGGTTTCACCGATGGCGAATCGAGCGATGGCCGCGAGTGGGCGGATCTGGCCATTCTGATGCGCGATGAGTTGGAGTTTGTTCAGCCTGTCCAGCGCGATGCTGGCCAGTTCCTTCTCGGCGCCGGGCTCGCGTGCTGATTTGCGCCAGTAGCGTCCATACTGGTCCACCGCGCCCCGCAAGAACGCTGCGATGGCCTCGTCCGTAGTGACTGGAGAGGCTTGCGCATCGCGCAATCGCTGAGCGAGATGCTCCGCCACCAGCAACGTAGCATGGGCCTCAGTACCTTCCGCAGGCATGGAGATGTCGGTCAACTGCCCGGATTCGTCGGTCAGTGCCAGTCCTTCGGCGCGTTGCTCGGCAACCAGCCCGGCCGCGTCGCAAAGCCGTCCCGCCATGGCGCCGCGCTGGTTGAGGAAATAGGCTTGCGTGTCCGCGTCCAGGGAGGCGGTGTAGATCACTGGGTCATCCAGCAGTCGGCGTGCAAGGTGGTGGCGCAGTGCATCCCGGCGTCCTTGTTCGCTATCGGCCGCATGCTCGACCGCCAATGATCGCAGTCTGTCCTCGAAATCGACCGGCACATCTTCCAGCCGCCACGTGGACGGTCCACGCACGGCCGCGAGCATGCCGGCCAGCATGCGGCGTTGTACGTCGTAGAGTGCATCGTGCTGGGCAGCGCGGTGGTCGTGAATGAAGCTTTCCTCGTCCCCCGCCACGCGTTGCAGAACACCGTGTTCAAGCAGAGTCCTGCAGACAGCGACGAGATCCCGGCGATCCGCAGAACTGCGCAACGCGAACTCAAACCCGCGTGAAGTCAAGGTGGTCTCCGCTGCCCACTGCACCACGCGCTCGCCCAGCAACTGAAGCGTGATCTGCGGATCGGCCCGTTCGAGCACAGCGCAGGCGAGGCAGAGTAGGACATAACGGCGTTTGTCGTAGGCCGGCAGACCTCGTGTGTCGTCGGTCAGGTTCGCCGGCCGTTTGAACAGTCGGGCACCTTCGCGCTCGACATGCAGGGGCCAGCCGGCTTCCCGCGCAAACCAGTCGCGCAGTCGTTCGGCTTGGCGCCTGACGGCGGGGAAATCCTCGTTGCCAGGCGCCATCAGTGGGCGCATCAGAAGGGCGCGGACGCCGCGGCTGAACTCGTCTTGCTGCTGCGCCTTCTGGAGTTCTCCCAGACGTTGGCTGTCTTGGCGGGGTGGCGGGCGTGTACTCATATTGGCGCCTGCGTGAAGGCGATTGTGAGCAGGTGGTCTCTGCCCGAGAAGATGCCCGCCGGCGTGCAGATTCGGGCTTGGCTATCGCCATCTAACGGTTCCATGCGGATCTGCAGCAATCCATCCCCGGTTTGACGCTCCACGGTCTGCTCCGGGCTTGACTGTTCTGCCAAGGCTTCGCCGAGCAAGCTCAGGAACAGGCCGAACGCGTGCGTGTCCAGATCGCCCAGCTCTGACAGTCGAGTGGCGCGACCGGTGGCCAGCCGTTGGCGCGCCGCATCGACCTGGCGTGACTCTTCGGCAAGCTGCTGCGCCATCAGCGCACGTTCGGCGCTGCGATCACGCACGCGTGACAGCGCACCGCGTGGCGCCGCCTCTCCATACTCGCGCAGCCGTGGGCTGATCTGCAGCGGTGGCGCATCTGCCCAGGAAGTGCTGGGCGGAAGGTCCTCTTCCGCCTGCGGGTTGAGCGAGAAATGCCGTGCCGGTTGGAGCGCGAAGGCAGCACGTGCCAGGCGGTGTGCCTGTCCCTCGGTGTCGCAGGCGGCAAACCATTGAGCCAATGTTCGGAAATCCGCCGAGCGATCGCTGCGCCCGCTGCGCCGTTCGTTCATGGCGGCGATCGCGCCCAGCAATTGCGGAATGGCAGCACGCGCCCGTGCGCGCAGCAGTTCTGCCTGGGGCGGTTCGGCGCCCGTCGCCAGGAACCAGCCTCGAAGTCCTTTCCACCGTTCTCGCCATGCGCGCCAGCGACGCATCTCTTCGTCTGTCCGGTCTTGCACATCGCCAGGCGCCGTGTCGCGCGCCTCGCGCGCCGCAATCTGAAGAAAGACTGCGTCTATCCGCGATGAAAGGTATTCAATGAGTTGGGCTATGCCGTCCGAGCGGCGCACCAGGTCGCTCATGAAGCGCTCCAGGTAGTCGATCAGGCGCCGCTTGTAGGCGATGACCGTACTGGCTTCGGCCTGCTGGAGCTCCAGGCTGCGCGCCACGCCTGCCATGAACGCCTGAGCGTTTTCGGCCAAGTCCTCGAACACGCGAACCAGGTCTCGCAAAATCTCATGCATTTTGGCGACATCCGCTCCCTCAGCCGAGGCCGATTCGTCGATGAGGTGCCGTAGTGACTGAAGACCGTTGGCGATGTCCTCCAGGGCGACGGTTTGCAGTTGGGCTCGGCGCCGCAAGGTCTGAAAAAAGACGGCCAAGCCTGCTTCCGCGGCTTCACCGCCATGGGACAGGCGATAGAGAAAGCGCGCACGATAGAAGTCGCTCAGCGAAGATACGCGCGCGGTGTCGGGCTGCGATTCCAGATTGCCCCAGACGGCCAACTGAGCCAGAGCGCCGTTGACTTCCTCGATGCGTGGAGAAGGGGAGGACCAATCAGCCTCTGCCAGCACTTCGTCAGGACGCAATTGGAGCCGGTACTGCCGTTTGGCTGCCGCGAAGACGTCCATGATGCAACGGTAGAACGCAGCCTTCTCCACATTCAGGTGCTGGAAAAGCTCTGCTGCCGTAGTCGTCTTCTGCATTGGACCTGCTCCTCCCTGTAAGTGCGTCTTGGGAACTGTTGTTATAAATAGTAACCGCGATTTTGAGCGCGCCATCTGAGAGGGTTCTGCATGCCAACAGCCAGAGAGACGTTCGACAGTTCCATCAGGGATGCGGTGGAACTACTCGATCACTTCAATGCCATCAACGTTCTTCCCCCTCCGCCGAATGCGGAGGTGTTGAAGCGGGCAGGCCTCATCATGGCTTGCACTGCATGGGAGACCTATGTGGAAGACCGGGTGCAGGAAGCCGTGCAGCAACGCTGGGCGAAGGCAACGACAGCTTCCAGAATCGATTCGTGCTGCGGCATCTGCAGATGACGCTCAAGCAGTTCAACAACCCCAACGCTGAGAAGACCTGCAAACTATTCTCTGACTTCCTGGGCGTCGACGTGGCGGCCGGCTGGCAGTGGAACAACTACGACAGCGCCCGCGCTCGTCTTGAACTCGACGCATTGATCAAGAAGCGTGGGGAGGCGGTGCATCGTTCCAAAGCGCCGAGCGCCGGGGTCCCTGCGGCCCACCTCATACGCAAGGACGAACTGGAGAAGGCCATCAGGTTCCTGAAAAGCCTGGTGGAGGCCACGGAAAAGGCAACGAAAGCTTGACCGGCTGGCTCGCGTCTTGGCGTCTTGGCCTTTGCTTTCCCACTCATTGCGGCGGCGACCGCATGGGGGCGGGGCCGCGGAACACGCCATTTCCCTATACATTTTGTTGCATGCATTAAAGTGGTGCATACGCCGGTGGCAATCGCTTAAAGAACCGGGTTTTCATGGAGACTTCCGGTGCCCCGTTTTCTACACACCGCCGATTGGCAGATCGGTCGCCAGTACAGCCAATTTTTGGCCGACGATGCCGTGCCACTCGCTGAAGCCAGGTTGGCGGCCGTTGAAACGATCGCCCGGCTCGCTGTGGAACACAAAGTGGATGCCGTGCTGGTCGCCGGTGATGTTTTCGACGCCCAGACGGTATCGGAGCGTACTGTTCGCAAGCTATTCAACGCGATGGCAGTTTACGCAGGCCCATGGCTGATGATTCCGGGCAACCATGACGCCGCGCTTGCCGAAAGCGTGTGGACGCGCGCTGAACGGCTGGGCGTCATGCCGGAAAACCTGCATCTCGCGCTACACCCCACGACGCTCGACTTTCCTGTGTTGGGTTTTTCAGCGCTCATGGCGCCGCTTGCGCAACGACACACCTACAACGATTTGACGGATTGGTTCGATCAGGCATCCACACCGGCCGGTCACGTGCGAATCGGCTTGGCGCATGGCAGCGTTCAGGGCGTGCTCGCGGAGGAGGTCGACTCCGCCAATCCGATAGGCGCCGATCGCGCCACGAGAGCAAGGCTCGACTATTTGGCCCTTGGAGACTGGCACGGCTGCAAGGAGATCGACAGCCGCACTTGGTACAGCGGCACCCCTGAACCTGATCGATTCAAGGGCAACGAACCAGGGTACGTCCTGTTGGTGGAGATCGATGCGTCCGGATCCGAACCGACGGTCGCGCGGCTTGATACCGGGCAGTTCGTTTGGTCCGCGCTGGATATTGCGGTGAGCGTAGCCAGCGACGTTGACGCCGCCATCGCGCAGCTAAATGGCTACGGGCCTGGCGACGTGCTGAACATCCGTGTGGTCGGTCAGATCGATCTGGCCGGTCTTCAGCGTCTTCGCGTCGCCTTGAGCGAGGCCGAAGCCAGGTCGCGCAGCGTCCAGGTGGATTTGGGTGCGTTGCGGTTGCTGCCGACTGCCGAAGACGTTGCCGCGCTGAAGGCTGATGGTTACCTTGGGGACGTCATCGCCGAACTCCGCGACCGACAAGGCGGACAACCACTTGGTGTTGACGCCGGGACGGCTGGCCACGCGCTCGGGCTGCTTGCAAGCATTCTCGAGGAGCGAAAGTTGACTGGGGCAACTACATGAGACTGCATCGCCTGAAGCTGGAGCAGCTCCGGCAGTTTCGACAGCCGTTTGAAATCGAGGGATTCGAGCCCGGGCTGAACCTTTTTGACGGCCCTAACGAGGCGGGCAAGAGCACCCTGGTGCGGGCCATTCGTGCCGCGTTCTTTGAACGGCACCGCTCCACCAGCGTGGATGATTTGTTGCCATGGGGAGAGCCTTCCGCCGCGCCCAGCGTGGAACTCGACTTCTCCATCGGCGCTGTCGACTACCGCTTACGCAAAAGCTTCATGCATCGCAAGCGCTGCGATCTCAAAGGTGGCGCCAAGGATCTCGACGGAGAGGATGCTGAGCAACACCTGGCAGAGCTGCTTGGATTCCGGTTTGCGGGCAAAGGTGCCAGCAAGCCTGAGCATTGGGGTATCCCAGGCCTGCTGTGGATTGAGCAAGGGAGCGCGCAGGATATTACCGGCTCGGTGAGCAATGCGACCGACCACCTGCGCAAAGCGCTCGACCAGTCCATCAGTGAGGTCGCAAGCACTCAGGGAGATGACGTCATCCAGCGAGTCCGAAGCGAGCGGGAAGCACTGTTGACCCGGACCGGGCGTCCCAGCGGAGCCTATGCAAAGATCATCGGCGACCGTGATGCCGTGGCGATACGCGTGGCGGAACTCGACGCTCGCGTTGCCCAGTATCGGCAGCAGGTCGATCAACTGGGTCAGCTGCGCACGGAAGGCGAAGCTGATGCGGTAGCGAAACCTTGGGAGGCTTTCCGGATTCAGCAGCAAGACGCGGAGGCCCGCCTCGCAGCGATTCAAGTAGTGAAGCTGCAACTGGATACCGATAAAGCATCACTCAAGCGGCTGGACGATACCCACCAACTCATAGCAGATCAACTGGCTGCATTCGACGAGCAACTGCGCGCGCTGAAGCAGCGCGATGCTGACTTGACCAAAGCGGAAGGCCTCGTCCAATCGACCCAATCTGCCGCAGAGGCCTGGGGAGCCAAACTGGCGGATGCTGAGGGTGCCTATCAGCGAGCGACCGAAGTGGTCGCTCAATCGCGGCGCGAGGATTTGCGCGCTGAGTTCGCGCGCCGTGTAGATGATGCGAAGGCGCGCATCGGTGCGCTCACTGAGATTATCCAGAGCGCCGAGGCCGAGCAGACGCAGCTCCTGGCGTATCGCAAGATCGCTCTCGCGTCAGAGATGACGGAGGCTGACATCATTCGGTTGCGCGACCAGCAGGCCAAACTCAATGAGCTGCGAATCCGGCAAGAAGCTGCGGCGACGCGCGTTCACTTCGAGATTGATGCTGCCGCCAACGTTACCTTGGCCGGGCAGCGCCTGTCTGGCATTGGCGAACAGTTGATCACCGCCGAAGCCGAGCTTCATATTCCTGACGTGGGCATATTTAAGATCGTTCCGGGTGGTGCGGACTTGGATGAACTTGCCCGCGACGAAGCGGAGCAGCGTGCCGCGCACCAAGCGCTGCTGCAGCGCGTCGGTGCTGCAACGCTCGCCGACGCAGAAGCCCGGCATGCGTCCCATCAACAGGCGATCAAAGACATCAAACACGGGGAGAAAATCCTAGCCAAGCTCGCGCCCAAGGGCGTCGAAGCTTTGCGCACTGAGTTGGATGAACAATCCGCGCGAGAAGCCGAGGCACAGTCCCAGGTCGTGCAGTTGGATCCCGTGCCGGCGTTGCCGGATCAATCGGCAGTGCCGCTCCCGTTGGCCACGGAGCGGCAGAAGATCGCAAGCGATCATTTGGAACAAATGACCCGGCAAGCTGCCGATGCACGACAAGTCTCCAGCACGGCCAAGACCCAGTTGGAATCGGCACTGCGCGAACGGGATGCGCTGAAGGCATTGATCGACAGCGCCGACCGACAGCAGCATGCGCGCGAGACCGCGCTGCGGTTGCTGACGGTGCGTGCTGAACGTGACGAACTTAAAGATCGCATATCGACAAAGCAGGATGAAGTCGATACCGCTCGCCCCGACATCCTTGTACAAGATGTCGAACGATTCAAACGCAGTGCGGATCAGACGGAACGCGCGTTCAGCGACCGGCAGATCCGCATCACCTTGTTGCAAGGCAAGCTCGAAGAAGCTGGCGCGCAGGGATTGGAAGAGGAGCGTGCCGAAGTGTGGGCCTCCTCTGAAGCGACCGAGAGGCGCCATGCCGAACTCAAGCTTCGTGCCGAAGCGCTCGATTTGTTGTTGAGCCTACTGGAGGCCAAGCGCCGTGACCTTACCAAACGACTGCAAGCGCCTCTGCAGAAACACGTCAACCGCTACCTTCAGTTGCTGTTTCCTCAAGCCAGTTTGGATATCGGTGAGGATCTGATCCCGGGCAGCCTGACCCGCATCGGGCTCAAAGGCGCCGAGGCAGGGCCCGTCGGCGACTTGAGCTTCGGCGCTCGCGAGCAGATGGGCGTTATCAGCCGCCTTGCCTATGCCGACCTACTGAAGGAGGCGGGTCGTCCAACGTTGATTATTTTGGATGATGCGCTCGTGCACAGCGATGAGCATCGGCTTGAACAGATGAAGCGAGTGATTTTCGATGCGGCCCAACGGCATCAGGTCTTGCTTTTTACCTGTCATCCCACCGCGTGGCGCGGCATGGGTGTCGCACCGCGAACGATCTCGCTTCTCCGGGCCTAGTACGCAATGAACCTGGACGAAATCAAAAAACATCTGCAGCAGCATTTGAGTGATGGCTTGGTTGCTGTGGTCGGATCTGGGCTTTCCTGCGCCGAGGGGCTCCCCGGAATGGGAGAGTTGGCAGACCACTTGAGCGCGACTGTTGGCCCAGGTTTGAGCGCCGATGACCTGGCCGCGTGGGCAGCGATTACCCCACTCGTCAAAGCCAATGGACTCGAAGCCGCCCTTCTCGCGAAGCCGCCGACGCCCGCACTGGAATCGGCGATCGCCTCGGCTACCGCAGTTTTGGTGAGCGAGCGAGAGCGAAATGTTGTCACTGAGGTCTTCGCAGGAGACCGGATCCTTCGGCTTACCAAGCTGATCGGACACCTCCTCAAACCGGCCAACGGTTTACCAATTGTCACGACGAACTACGACAGGCTGGTGGAAATCGCTGTCGAGGAGGCGGGCCTCGGCGTCGACACAATGTTCGTCGGTCACTTCGCCGGCACACTGAACGAGCGAGAAAGCAAGTTGGGCTTCTGTCGCAACGTGACGTACAAGAAGCCAAATTTCACTTACCACTACCGGTCACGCGCAGTAGTCTTTAAGCCGCACGGTAGCCTTGACTGGTACGTGCGTGCCGGCAAGCCGGTCTTCTACGCGGGCGATCTTCCGGGCGTGGCCCGCCTGATCATCACGCCTGGCCACAACAAATTCAGGAACGGCTACGAAAGCCCGTTCGACCAGCACCGGAGTCGCGCGAACGAGGCGATCGATCGCGCGAGCCGCTTTCTGATCCTCGGCTATGGCTTCAACGATGATCATCTTGAGACGCATCTTTCACCCGCAATTCGAGGCGGAAAGCCTACGCTCATGATGACCCGCTCTCTTTCCTCGAAGGCTGAGGCGTTGGCAGTTGAGAATTCCAACGTGATTGCTCTGGCGCATACGCAAGAGGCTGGGGTCGAGGGGACGCGCGTGATCATCAGCAAGACCCAGTATTTTTTCCCTGGCATTGCGCTTTGGGATGTTCATTCATTCATTGCGGAGGTTCTCGAACCATGACAGATACACCTGCTGCTTTGCAGTTCACTGACGCCGAGTTGCTTGGTAAGGTCGCCGCGGTAGATACCAGTCGGGTTTCGGTAGATGTTTCCAACTCGATCTTGCTCACCCGCATCGGTATCGGCAATTTGATCGCGATCCGAGGGAGCACCGAGCGTGAGTATCTGATCGCGATCACGGAGCGGGTGACGCGAAGCATGCGTGATGAACTGCCCGAGGAGTTGCCAGATGGTGAAGATGAATCTGTGCTCACATCGGTGCCGACCGATCTGGTTCGTGCTGCGCTGATCGGGACCTTCCGTACAGTCGATGGTGAAAAGAAGAACACCTTCAAGCGTGGTGCCGACAGCTTTCCCCAGATCGACCGAGAGTGCTACGTGGTCGATGCTGGGAATCTGCAGCGGTTCATGGGCATTCTCGGAGCGGAGTTCCCAGAAAACGAGCGCCTCAAACTAGGCACATTCGTCGCGGATCGAACTGCCGAGGCGATTGTCAGTGGCGACAAGTTCTTTCAGCGACATGCGGCCATTCTTGGCAGTACGGGCTCAGGCAAGAGCTACGCCGTGGCGTTGATCTTGGAGCGCGCTGCGAAGCTGAAGTATCCGAACATTCTGGTGTTCGATATGCACGGTGAGTACGCGCCCTTGGCCGACGCCGCAAAAAATGGTTTCGCGACACGAGTGCGCATCGCAGGCCCCGGGGATCTCGAAAACCCCGGAGACGACGCATTGTTTCTGCCGTATTGGCTGCTGAATCGCGACGAAATGTTGTCGATGATCCTGGATCGGAGCGACCAAAATGCTCCGAACCAAGCTTCTCGTTTTACGTCGCACGTCAAGGGCCTGAAGCAGAAGACGCTTGAGGCAGAAAAGAAACTCGATGTCGCCAAGACTTTCACCGTTGACTCGCCGATACCTTATCCGATCAAGGATCTTCTGACCCTCCTTGATACGGACAACACCACAAAAGGTGTTGGTAAGAATGGGACCGCCGTCAAAGGAGAGTGGGAAGACAAACTCACTCGGTTCATATCGCGTCTCGAAGCAAAGCTTGACGATCGGCGCTACGGCTTCATGTTTACTCCGCCGGCGAAGGCAGACACCTATAGCTGGCTGGCCGGACAAATCATCCGTCTGCTGGGCTCGAATGACGGCAAAGGGATCAAGATCATTGATTTTTCCGAGGTGCCCTCGGATGTCTTGCCGGTGGTTACGGGAACACTTGCCCGCCTGCTCTATGACGTTCAGTTCTGGATGGACCCGCTCAAGCGAACGCCGGTAACTCTGTTGTGCGACGAGGCTCACCTCTACCTTCCTGTGCGCGACGATGCCGATGCGGTGCAGCGGCAGGCCCTCGGTGCCTTCGAGCGGATCGCGAAAGAGGGACGGAAGTACGGCTTCTCTTTGCTGGTCGTCAGTCAACGGCCTTCTGATGTAAGCAAGACCATCTTGAGCCAGTGCAACAATTTCTTGTCGTTGCGTCTGACGAACGACACGGATCAGGCCGTTATCAAGCGCCTTATGCCTGATTCGCTCGCCGGCCTGACCAGCGTTCTACCCTTGCTTGATACCGGCGAGGCGCTGATGCTTGGCGATGCAGTTCTACTGCCGTCTCGAATCAAGCTCGACAAACCGACTATCGCGCCCGATAGCGCGACGCGTGACTTCTGGAAGGACTGGGGGACGCAGGCCCCGGATGCTGAGGCGCTCAACAAGGCGGTCGAAGCGTTGCGCAGCCAGACCCGGAGCAAAACTGCTTGACGTTTAATGAAGCCAAGCTGCTGGAAATCATGAGCGCTGACCCAGCGTAGTCCTTCATCTTCGATGGTTGGACGTCGCGACGTAGCGGTTTGGTGTCGAGAAAAATGTCCCCGGCGGCAACGGCGACGCGGGTGTGCTGACGCCCCGCCATTCCTTGGTGCCCAGATTCCACATGCCATCGATGGCGAGCAGGTAGGCATGGGTTGCATCCTCCGCCAAACCGAGGATTTCCTGGAAATCGCACTGATGCCCGGTGCGCAGGCTGTTCGGTGAGTGGTCGAACATTCCGATCCGGACATCCCAGAAATCTCCCGCTGCCTGTGTGAGGCTGGCAACCTTCGTCTTGAAGGCTTCCAGGTCGATCTCCCAGTAGGTCCGTGCGGCCAGGATGATGGTCAAAGTTCCCTTGTGCTCGCCGATGAACTGCGCACCAGGCAGCAGGCCGGCCATCAGCATTTCCTCGATCACGGGGATGATCCGGCTGTCGTGGTCCTCGTCCCAGATGACCGCGAAGTCGTGGATGCGGGGTAGCGGTGTCGGCTTCTGCGTCACGTCGCGCGAGTCGATGGCGCGAAAGACCGAATAGTGACCGTAGTGGGAAACGACCGGATGTGCTTGGTCGTACAGACACTGCAGGAGTGTCGAATAGGCAGGCGTGATTTCAGCCATGGGCTCTCCAATTTCGTTGGCGATGGTTGTGGATTCCTCCACTGCCAAGCGGCTTTCGGCCACTCAGCGGTTCGGCGATCAGCATATCACTGTAGCGATGTCTCCAAAGACCTGGATGTCAAGACGGTGAGCTGGACATCCCCGGCGATGCCGGGTCGCTCTGTACGTGCTGCGCATCGAGCCGCTGATAGCGTCTCGCCCCTTCGGCTCCCATCGCTGATGCCTTCGCGGCAATGCCGCTGCGCGCTGCGCTTGCCGGTGCAATTGGGGGGAGCGGGTGGGCTGGCTTGCTGTTCCCTTCATCCTTGCACACCGTTCTCGCAGTCAAGGTCTGCGCGTGCTGCGCACGCTGGCGTCCTGGCGGTCGTCTTCGAACCTGTGACAGCTGCGCTGCGGCGTGCCGGTTCCGGTCTCGGGCAATCCCGCCCGATCACTGGAGTTTGCCATGTCGCACGATCTGTTCTCTTCGCTCGATTCCTTCGTTGCCGCTTCCTCTGCTGCTTCTTCACTGCTCGTTCGCGATGTCGCGGGCGAATACCGTCCTGCCGATGCGGACGAGGTGTTGCAGGCCGCGCAACGGCTGCTGGCGGGGCGGGTGCGCGGGGCTGACGTGCTGACGTCGCCGGCGGTGGTCAAGGACTTCCTGCGGGCACGGCTGGGCAATCTGCCGCATGAGATCTTCGCGGTGGTCCATCTGGATGCACAGCACCGGGTGCTCGACTACGTGGAGATGTTCCGGGGCACCGTGAGCCAAACATCGGTGTATCCGCGTGAGGTGATCAAGGACGCGCTGAGCCGGAATTCCAGCGCGCTCCTGCTGGTGCACAACCATCCCAGTGGGTCGTCGGAGCCGTCGCGGGCGGACGAACATCTGACGCAGACGCTGAAATCGGCGGCGGCGCTGGTCGAGGTGCGCGTGCTGGATCACCTGATCGTGGCGGGTGACTCGGTCCTGTCGATGGCCGAGAGGGGGCTGATGTAGGCATCGAGGGCTTCGCCCTCTTTGTTTTTCTTCTTTGGCGTGCGCGCTACGCGCGTGTCCTGACATCAGGGGGGCGGTCTGCGGCACGCCCGCCGCGTCGCAGTCGCCCTGGCAGTCCTCCCAAACAGGCTGCGCCTGACCGGCCTGGGTACCGTGCCGATGGCGCGCTGCGCGCTCTGCTTCCCTCCAGCCAGGCGTGCCTTCGGCACGCAGGGGCGCTCGCCGCGCGGCGTTGGTCTCTGCGCATCCCCTGGCCCTTGGGCCGCTGATCGTCTTTCCCTTCATTCATCGCTTTCTCCCGCGACCGTAGCCCACGGTGCCTGGCCGTCAAGGCGCGCAGGGCCATGTCCTCGCCTTCGGCTGCGGGCCGCACCGCTCCCTGCGCTTCTTCCTTGACGGCCCGTCCCCGCGGTCCCGGTTCTCCGCGGGCGATGAACTCGGGAAAGACGGCGGCGAACAGGGACCGGCCCAGGTCCATGCGCCGAACCAACGAAAGCCACAACGGGCTCCGAATCTGGGAATCCGGTGAGCTTTCAACACCACAGGAGCGTGCCTATGCGAAGACCCAAGACATGAACCGACGCGAGTGATTTTTTTCCTTCCTTCTCTTCCTTCTTTTGAACGTCCCCGAGCGGGACAGGAGTTTTGACCATGAACACCGCTAACCATTCCGAAGTCCAGGCCCTGCATGCCGTGGCTGCTGCTGCGGCTGTCGTCGCCGCTTCTGGCATCGCCAGCGACGCAGGCGAAGCCATCACCGTTCCGGTGGTCGCGCCGTATGAACTGCACTTGATCGCGCTGTCGAAGCTGCGGCCGTCGAACCGCAACGTGCGCAAGACCGGCGGCACCGCGATCCCCGAACTCGCATCGTCCATCCTCCGCGTCGGACTGCTGCAGAACCTCACCGTGATCGCATCGCCCGATGGCGAGCACTTCGAGGTGGTCGCGGGCAAACGGCGGCTCGCAGCATTGAAGCTGCTGGCAAAGCGTCGCAAGCTGGATAAGAACCATCCAGTGCTATGCCTGTTGGTGCCCGATGCGTCGGCGCGCACCGTGAGCCTGACCGAGAACGTGCATCGGGAATCCATGTCGCCGGTGGATGAACTGTTCGCATGGAAGGCCCTTGCTGCGGAAGGCCGGGCGCTGGAAGATATTGCGGCGGATTTCGGGGTCACGCCGCTGGTCGTGAAGCGGCGCCTCAAGCTCGCCAACGTCTCGCCCCGCTTGTTGGCCGACTATCAAGCTGACGCGGTCTCGCTGGAACAATTGATGGCGCTCGCCCTCACGGACGACCATGCAGCGCAAGAGGCGGCGTTCTACGAGGCTCCGCAATGGCAGCGCAGTCCGGAATCGCTGCGCGATCACCTGACGCATGAAGAGATCGACGCCAGCCGCGATGCGGTGGCGCGCTTCGTCGGCGTGGACGCCTACGAGGCGGCGGGTGGTGGTGTCCGTCGCGATCTGTTCTCGGATGAACAGAGCGGTGTGTTCCTGATCGATGCGGCTTTGCTGGATACGTTGGCAAAGGACAAGCTGACGGGCATCGCCGAGCAGATTCAGCAGGAAGGCTGGGGCTGGGTGGAGATCGCCCCGCGCGCTACGGCATCGGAACTGCACGCGTTCCAGCGGGCGCGCCGCACGCGCCGGGAACCGAGCAAAGCCGAGGCCAGGCGCATTGCCAAGCTGGAAGTCGAGCAGAACACGATTCAGGACAAGCTGGACGATGAGGATGCCGATCTGTCCGATGAGGGGGTGCAGGCCCTGCACGAGGAACTCGACCGGCTTGGCAACGAACTGGAAGCCATCGAGCAGGCCCTGATGGTCTACGCGCCGGGTGTGGTGCCGATGGCCGGGGTTGTGGTGTCGATCGATCACATGGGTGGCGTCGTCATGCATCGCGGGTTGATGCGAGAGGAGCAGGCCAAGCGACGGGGCTGGTATCTGGTGCGCCGCAGTTGGGCGCGGGCGCTGCGGCGGGCACCGCGATGGGTGCAGCTGGGCTGGCCGTGGCTGGAGGTGCGGCCGTGGCTGGCGCCGGTTCCGCAGTCGCAGCGGGTGCGCGTATGGCGCCCGGCGCGGCGCATGCGGCCATCAGCGACGGCGCGACCGCCGGGCGCTCGGCCGGCGCCCAGGCCAGCGGTGCGAAGTCTGCTTACCAGGCGGGCGCTGCCGCATCGGGCGGTAGCGGCGTGCGTGCTGCCGGTGCTGGGCTCGCCAGCGTCGCAAAGGCCGGGGCGAGTGCAGCCGGCCAGCGCGTCGCTTCCGGCGCCAAGGCCGTCAAAGACCACGCTGCGAGCTTCGTGGCCGATGCTGCCGCGCCTGCCTCTCCTTCTGCATTCGCCTCTGGTTCAGCTGCCGGAGGCAGTGCATCGGCCCCTTCCGCAGCAGAGCCCGCATGGGCGCAGCGCATGCGCCGCAAGCAGCAGGTGACTCAAGCCGCGACGACCGCAGCCCACGTGCTGCGATCGAGCGACCACGCTGGTGGTGGCGCCAGTCCCAGCCTGCGCGACAGCTCCAACCCCTGAATCCGTTCTTGAAAGGAATCCCTGTGCGTTTCAAACGACCCCAGGTGCGGTACTCGGACACGCCCGAGCCCGTCACCCCTTATCAAGCCGCCGCGCAGGTCTGGGACCAGCGCATCGGCGACAGCCGCGTGCAGGCGAAGAACTGGCGGTTAATGGCCTTCGGCAGTCTGTCGTTGGCGCTGTTGATGGCCGGCGGGCTGGTCTGGCGCTCGGCGCAGTCCATCGTCACGCCCTATGTCATCGAGGTGGACAACGCCGGTCAGGTGCGGGCCGTCGGCGAAGCCGCCGCGCCGTACAAGCCGGCCGATGCGCAAATCGCGTTTCACCTGGCGCGCTTCATCGGCGACGTGCGATCCCTGTCCATCGATCCGATCGTGGTTCGCCGGAACTGGCTCGAAGCCTACGACTACACGACCGACCGCGGTGCCGCGACGCTGAACGATTACGCGCGCACCAATGATCCGTTCTCCCGCATCGGGCAGAGCTCGGTGGCCGTGGAAGTGACCAGCGTGGTCCGAGCCAGCGATGCCTCGTTCCAGGTGCGCTGGATCGAGCGCAGCTACACGAATGGGTCGCCTTCAGGCACCGAGCGCTGGACGGCGGTGCTGTCCGTCGTGCTGCAGCCGCCGCGCACCGAAGAGCGGCTGCGCAAAAACCCATTGGGCATCTATGTCAACGGCCTGTCCTGGAGCCGTGAACTCGAAGCAATGCAAGGAGCAAAACCGTGAAGACTCATTTCCGTAGAACTGTATCGCCGCTGATCCTGCTGGCAACGCTGGCCTCTGTTGCGGGCTGCGCCACGCAGGGCAAGGCGCCACCGGTGATCTCACTCGATGACCCTGTGGCCGTCGCGGCCAAGGTCTTGCCCGAGCCTGCCAAGCCGATCGAGGTGGTGGCCGTTCCTGAGCCACTGCCGTTGCCAGAACAGATGAAGGCATTGCCGGCGGAAGTAGAGGCGAAGCCGGCACAGGAGCCGGCGGACGACAAGGTGCGTGTCTCCCGCGCGAATGAGGAAGCCCGCATCGCGCCGACGCGCGAGGGGTACGTGAATGCGATCCAGATCTGGCCCTATGCGGACGGCGCGCTGTATCAGGTCTACACCAGCCCGGGGCGGGTGACGGTCATCGCATTGCAGGAAGGCGAGGAACTGGTGACGGTCTCCGCTGGCGACACGGTGCGCTGGATCGTGGGCGACACGGCCAGTGGCGCTGGCGCTGCTCTGCGCGTCAACATCCTGGTGAAGCCAACCCGCGTGGGGCTGAAGACGAATCTCGTCGTCACCACGAACCGGCGCACGTACCTGCTCGAGCTGTCTTCGACGCCGCAGGCCTGGATGGCTTCGGTGTCGTGGGACTACCCGAAGGATCGGATGCTTGCGCTGCAGAAGCAGGCGCGCGAAGCCCAGGCGGCCACGCCGGTGGACTCGGGCCTGTCGCTGGAGCAACTCAAGTTCCGCTATGCGATCTCGGGCGACGGGCCCTCGTGGAAGCCGCTGCGTGCGTTCGACGACGGGCAGCGGGTCTACATCCAGTTCCCCGGTGGTATCGCACAGGGCGAATTGCCCCCGCTGTTTGTGATCGGGTCGCAAGGGGACGGACAGCTCGTGAACTACCGCTTCCGTTCGCCGTACTATGTCGTCGACCGGCTCTTCGGTGCCGCCGAACTGCGGCTGGGTGGGTTCAAGGGCGGCAAGGCCGAGGTCGTACGGATCGAGCGCACAGATGGTGCTCAACGCGGGAGCGGATCGTGAGCGAGGCCGACGCAGCATCCCTCAAGGCCGATCCTGAAACGCTGGCACTGCGCGCACAGCCGCGCCCTGTCGTTCGCCTGAATCGCCGCGTGCTGGCCGTCGGCGCTGGTACGCTGGCAGCGGCGGTGCTGGGCGGCACCCTGTGGTCGTTGCAGTCGCATCAGCGCTCCCGTGCTCCTGCGAATGAGTTGTTCAACGTCGATCGCATTGCGAAGTCGGAGAGCCTGGACCGACTGCCCAAGGACTATGCGGCAATTCCGCCGGTGCCGAAGGCTGCGCCGCCCGTGCTGGGCGAGCCATTGCCGGGGGATCTCGGGCCGGCGATCGTGAAATCGCAGCAGCCGATGGAGCAGCGGATGGCGCCGCCTGGTAGCGATCCAGCGCAGCTGGCCGCCGAAGAAGCGGCGCGGTCGTCGGTGTTTTTCCGGGGGGCCGGAAGCGGGGCCGGTGGCGCCAGGCCGGCGGCTGCCGCTTCACCTACGACATCAGTAGCCAATCCGAATGCAGGCATGGCCTCTCCGACCCAGAATCCGTTCAATGCGACGGCCGGCGGCACGCTGCCTGCGGTGCCAGCCGATCCGACTGCAGCGCAGAACCGGCAGGATTCGAAAGAGGCCTTCCTGACGAAAGCGGGAGACGGGGCGACGCGCAATCCAGGAAGTCTGCAACTGCCCGCATCGCCGTACCAGGTGATGGCGGGCACCGTGATTTCTGCAGCGCTGGTGACGGGGATCAATTCGGATCTGCCGGGGCAGGTGATTGCCAACGTGACCGAGGCGGTCTACGACACGGCCACGGGGCGGCATCTGTTGGTCCCGCAGGGCTCGCGACTGATTGGGCGCTACGACAGCCAGGTTTCCTTTGGCCAACGGCGCGTGCTGCTGATGTGGACGCGGCTGATCCTGCCAGACACGTCGTCGGTGGCGCTGGACCGTTTGCCAGGAATCGATCCAGCGGGCTATGCCGGGCTCGAGGATGGGGTCGACTGGCACTGGGACCGAATCCTGGCCGGCGCGGCGCTATCGACGCTACTGGGCGTGGGGGCAGAGCTGGCAGCGCCGGAGAGTCGTACTGACCAGAACGGCGACCGAACGGTGATCGCCATTCGGGAGGGCACGCAGGACTCGATCAACCAGGTCGGGCAGGAGATCACGAAGCGCAATGCGAGCATCCAGCCGACGTTGACCATCCGACCGGGGTTTCCGATGCGGGTGATGGTGAGTAAGGATCTTGTGCTGCGGCCGTACCAGCCGCTCTTCTTCACGCGCGGGAGCTCGCAATGAGCAAGGGCGTGAGCAGGTTGAGCCTGGGACCTTTGCCGGCCTCATCGCCGGTGAAGCTGACCATCGCAGTGTCAGCAGAGTTGAAGGTGCAGCTCGATGCGTACGCCGAGGTGCATGCGCGGGTGCATCAGATGCCGGTGGATGCGATAGCACTGGTGCCGCACATGCTGGCGGCGTTCATCGCGCGAGATCGAATGTTTAGAAAACTGAGCCCCAAGTCCAGAACTACTTGAGGTCGATGGCGAGGGCGGTGGCGCAGTCTGATCAGTAGACCTAGCATCGCTAGGAGGCAAAGTTTTCAGTACTTGCGCCCCAAGCCCGACACTAGAGAAGGACGCAGGCCGAACCGCAACTGGGTTCCGAAGCTGCCGGCAAAGAAAATGCAACAAAATGCAATCACGCATCGAGAAATTAGGACTCCCCTTTGCAAACCCCTCGGAGACGCCGATACGCGGATAAGCCGATACGCGATACATGGATAAAAGAATCTCCTAAGATGTTGATGTTGCTCGGTATTTTTGACTATGTATACGCCATCTGATAGTTGAAAATGTTCAAAATGGGGTTAACTCGTATCCTGGATTGGTAGTTTTTTGTCATCTACTCACATGGTGAGTTGATCGTGAAAATTGCGGTTGGATGCTAAACTTCGAGCCATTCGAAGGAGCAGTTCATATGGCATCCACTAACCAAGCATCCCTAAATACCTCGGTTCCGCTGGCCCCCGTAACCGAGTCGAGGGGCCCAAGCGCGAGCGACGATTCGGCGAAGGCCACGAAACCGGGCAAGGTCGCCGGGAAAAAGAAGTCGAAATCAGATTCGGCGCGCGACATGCGCAAGTTGCACTGGCCTTCCATTAAGGAAGCTCAGCTTTGGCTGCTTCACGGTGAACGCGGGGGCTTTGCCCAGGTTCCGCGCACGCTTTCGCTGATCAGTGAAGTTGTCATAAAGCATGCCGTCAAGGCCAAGACGGGCGTCTCTAGCGCTGCTGGCAGTACGTACAACGTTCTTTGGCTGCACACCCAGGGTGAAGGCATCTCGAAGATCGACATCGAAGCGGATGCGGCGCTGGAGGCCGGGTACGGTGGGGAGCGCGGTATCAGCACCTTCCGCAAGCACATTCGGGTGCTGAAAGACCTGGGCTTCATCGACTTTGTCGAGGAATCTCGTGGGCGTGTGAAGTGGGTGTTGATGCTCAACCCCTACCAAGTGGTTAAGAAGCTGCACGAAGACGGCTTCGTGGACAAGCGCCATTACGCCGCTGTGCGCGAACGAGCGCAGGCCATCGGCTCGAGCGGTGAATTGGAGGAGGCCGACGATGCTGCCGACTGACCGCGCAGAGTTCCTGAAGGAACTGGAGGCGACCGATGAAGCCTACGTTCGTCGCAAGGTCCTGCTCGGCAGCTACGAGGGCTGGCAGATGAAGACGGCAGAGTACTGGCTGGCGCAGCGACACCGCCAACGGGAGGAGTTCCGTGCCAGATTCAATCACCTATGGGTTGCGGCAACCTTTGTCGCAACTGCATGTGGCGTTCTCGTGACGATATATGTTGCCGGTATTCCCAAATAGACTTCGATTGGATCGGTGATTGACGTCGGTCTCGGCTCAGCACGTCGCACGGCTGCAATCGGGAACTTGTGGCCGCCAAGCAGACTTGTGATGCATTTCTCATTCACAGCGAGCCGCCACTTGGTGATGAAGCCGGCATCAGCTCCCCTGCTTGGCGGAAAAGGGGGGCAGCGCTTCAGGTTGACCGCTGCGGAACTGGCCATTTCCCGCTGGGCTACGCCGTGACGGGTGGAAGCACGAGTCGTCGTGAGGCAATCTGAGGCATGCCAATTTCTTGGGTTGACCATCACCATGCTCCACGCGCGACCTGACGCCCCAGCGGCAGCCCCCGCCTCGGCGGCTCCGGCCTTCTTTCGAATTTCCGACGTCATCCGCATCACGGCGTTGAGTAGAGCGACGCTCTACCGTCGCATTGCCGATAGGCGGTTTCCGGCTCCCGTTCACTTGGGCGGCCGAGCTTGCGGCTGGACGCCTACCGAACTTCAAAGATGGATCGCTGATCCCGAGAACTATGAGTCAGATGCGCTTCCGGCTTCAGCTCGATAGCTTTTGCTGCGCTACGGTCAAAGCTCGGTTGATGGACTAGACGGGCGCGTAGGCGACCTGACCTAATGCGTTCGATGCCAGCGAGTTCGTGCCCTGTTGCCTCTCAGCGGGGCGGTGACGCTTGTTTTCGCAAGTTGTCCAAGCGATCAGCCCACTGCTGGAGCATCGCTCTGCGTTCAGGCCGATAGGCGTGGCGGTTATAGGCCGCGCGGACTGCGTTGGAGGGGACGTGGGCCAAGCACTGTTCGATCACGTCGATGTTCTGCTCCAAGCTATTGAAATAGGTGCTAAACGCCGCTCTCATCCCGTGCGGCGTGCCTTCGCCGGCGAAGCCGAGCCGCTCCATGACGGCATTCAGGCTGCGGTTAGCCATCGGCCGCTTGGGGTCGTCGCGGTTGGGGAAAAGATGGTCCCGATCCGCTGGGACAAGTTGGCGCAGCCGTTTGAGAAGGTCAACGGCCTGCGAGGAAAGGGGGACCCAATGAGGTCGATTGCCTTTCATCCGCTCTGCCGGAATCTCCCATTGCGCGTTGTCGACATCGACCTCTTTCCACTGACCTTCGATGATCTCGGCCTTGCGGCAAGCGGTCAACAGGACCAGTCGCATCGCAATCGATGTTTCTTCCTTCATCCTACTGGCGTCGTCGACTGCACGTAGGAACGCCCCCAGCTTTTCTTCGGAGAGGGCAGGATGGTTCTTTTGGTTGCGCTTCTTCATCACGCGCACTGGCGGCACCGGATTGGTCTCTAGAAGGCCAGAGTCGATGGCGTATTCGAACATGCCCCAAAGGTGATTGCGCAGGTTGCGTGCGACCTCGGGCGCGCGCTGCTCGACGCGCTTGAGCAACGCGGTCAGTTCCAGGCGGGTGATGCTGCTGATATGCCGATTTTTCAGCTTGGGAAGCAGATCGTTGTCGATCTCCCGCTGGCGTTGCTTCACGGTCGCGGGACGCAGGCCTGCGGCTGTCGAGGCGCTCCAATCGCCCACCACCACTGAAAACAGGCCGGTGACCCGTTCCAACTCGACTTGCACTTGTTCAAGACGCTCTTCGCGGCGGGCTTGAGTGGGGTTGATGCCCTGGGATACGAGCTTGCGCGACTCTGCGAGTTGGCCGCGTGCTTCCGCCAAGCCGACATCTGGGAACGAGCCTAGCGCTTGAAGTCCCTCCTTGCCTGCGACGCGGAACTTGTATCGCCACAGCTTCGATCCGTTGGGTTGCACCAGCAGGTACAAGCCGCCGCCGTCGGCGAGCTTGTAGGCACTGGACTCTGGTTTGGCCGTTTTGATCTTCAGGGTGGACAGCATGGCTGGGTTTCCATTGCCGTATGCAACGGCAATGTGCATGATTCGATACCCCCAACCATACCCCCAAGTGCGCGAGATTTCAAGAAACCGAGGCAGACTCCTTGATCAGCTTTGAGACTACAACCTGATGATTTTGTTGAAGTTTTCGAACTGTCTGAGGGGGCTTGAGATTGCCTGGAACGTCAATGCCGAATTCAGGTGGCAATTTTCATCGTCTACTAAAACCTTTCATAACCAATAACTTATTCTGTGCGGGTGTTGAATTGGCGCTAGCCAATCCCGTTGGCTACCCGACAGATACAGGCGTGGGCGCTCCGCGCTCACCGCATTGCTTGCGATGTGACGGTTCAGGCGCTCTGCCGTGATACCGCGGTCGCGCTCGCTGACCTTCGCCCTCTCGCACTTCTGGCGTTTCACCAAGCCGTAGATTGTGGACTGCGATACACCGGGTTTGGTGCGGGCCCGTCGGCATGACGGCGAACTGGGTGATGCGCTATCGTGGGGCGGCTGTGCGCCTCAGGCATAGCGGGGACGGGGACTGGCGCGACCGTTGGGGAACTTGAAGGTCCAGGAAGACGCGTCCGTCCATGGCGTTCTGGGGCAGAAGGACTAGCGCTCAGTCATCCCCGAGGGGCTTCACCGCGGTATGCCATACCCTGCGATCCGGCCTTCCCAAAAAAAATGCCAGCCGGCAATACCGACTGGCATGGGGAGGCGGCCCTTCTTCAGGGCTGCACTCTGCGGCTTAGCGCTTGCGGGCAGCAGCTGCAGTGGTCGCAGCACCGCTCTTGGCGGCATTCACGGCCGTGGCGGACACAGCGTTGAAGTTGGCCTCGGCTGCATCGGTGGCCTGCTTGACCGCCTTTTGTACCGATTCGAAAGCGTTGTTGGCGGCTGCAACGGCGCTCTTGAGCACGGCGACGGCCGTTTCAGAACCGGCGGGGGCATTGCGGGCGGCGTTGTCCACCAGTCCCGTGAAGGCCTGCTGGGCTTCTGCAACCTTGCTTTCGGCGGCCTTGCCGAACTCGGCACCGGTGCCCGATGCGATGTCGTACAGGTGGCGGCTGTAGGCGGCGGTCTTTTCGGCCAGCGGCTGCAGCAGGCTGGCATGCAGGGCGACCAGTTCCTGCGCGTCCTTGACGCTCAGCGCAGCCTGGGTGTGGGTAGCGGCATCGGCCAGGGCGGCGCGAGACGCGGTGACATTCAGTTCCACCAGCTTCTCGACGCCTTCAAAGGCCTTGGAAGTCAGCGAGAACAGGGTTTCGACATTGGCCTTGTGGGCGGCCAGCAGTTGGTCGGCGGTCAGGGGCATCACAAACTCCTCTAAAAATGGATAGACGTTCGGGCATGGTCCCTGCCCCTAGGGGTTCTGTTGCATCGATTGCTGCGGTGCAACATGAGTGAAGTATAGAACATCGCGCACCGAAATCAAGCATTTTTTGTTGCAGTGCAGCATTTTGAGGATGGGCGCACCCCGCCGTCTGGATCTAGGGCCTGCGGCGGCCTTGCTTCAACCAGCCCGCTGCCAGCAGGCCGGCGCCAACCACCAGGGCCAGCCAGCCCACCCAGGAACTGCCTCCCACCGCTTCACGCAAGGAGGACGTGGGGGAGAGCAGGTGCGGCGCGATCAATACCGCAAGCCCTATGAGCATGCAGGCGGCGCCCCGCAGCATCAGTTGGCGCGGAGGCATGGAGGAGAGTTTCATGGGCTGACTGTAATTCAGGCCGGCCGTTGTCACCACGAAGTTGCTGGGTCAAAGGCTGTTTGTGCAAATAGCTTCTTGACAAAATATGCCTAGGCAATTATTGTTAAGGCATGAGTGAACTGAAAACTGTGTCCGGCGTACCTGCGTTCTGCCATGCGCTGCCAACGGAGGAAAGCATCGGTTACCAGATGCGGCGCATCGTCAACTTGGTGGGCGGAGAGATCGAGCGCCAAATGGAGCCGCTGGGGCTGACCGATGCGCAATGGAAGCCGCTGCTGCGCATGTACCTCAACCAGGACTGCACCGTGGCCGCGCTGGCGCGGGGCTGCCATCTGGACGCAGGCGCCATGACGCGCCTGCTGGACCGGCTGGAGGCCAAGGGCCTGTGCCGCCGTTGCCGCTCCGTGGAAGACCGGCGCGTGGTCAACCTGGAGCTGACGGCCGAGGGGCTGGCCGCGGCGGCGCAGATTCCGGCGATCCTGGACCGGGTCCAGGGCGTCGCTGCCGAAGGATTCAGTGCCGAGGAATACCGGCAACTCAAGGATTTTCTGGCACGCATCCTGACCAACGTCGTGCCGCTGGCATCGAATGCACCAACTGATTCTGAAGGGGGCTCAACATCATGAACAACAACACAGTCCTGCCGACCTCCACGCCACGGAGTGCCGGTGCGCCTGCACGCAGCGGCCGTGGCGCCGCACTGCTGTACCTGGGCACGCTGGTCGTGACGCTGGGCCTGACAGCCTGCGCCAATATGTCCGGCATCGCGCCTCACGCGCAGATGCGTGACGGTGCGTCGCTGGGCTTGCCGTCCGCAGCCACCGGCACGCCCGACCTGTTCGCGGACATTGCAGTCCCGACCGAGTGGTGGCGAGGTTTTGGCGATGCTCAGCTCGATGGCCTGGTGGACAAGGCGCTCTCGAGCAGTCCCAGCCTGAAGCAGGCCGAGGCCCGGTTGGCGCGCGCCCAGGCCGTGACCGACTCGGCCCGTGCTGCCGAAGGTCCGCGGCTTGACGGCGGCCTGGACGCGACGCGCCAGCATTTCAGTGCCAACGGCATCTATCCGGCCCCTCTGGGCGGCAGTACCTACAACATGGCGACGGCCCGGGCCACGGGGAGCTGGGAGCTCGACTTCTTCGGCCGCAACCGCGCAGCGCTGGAGGCCGCCATCGGCTCGGCCAATGCGGCGAAGGCCGACGAACAGGCAGCCCGGCTGTTGCTGGCCAGCAATGTGGTGCGCAACTATTTCCAGCTGGCCCGTCTGCAGGCGCAACTGGTGGTCGCCGAGCGAACGCTAGAGCAGCGCAAGGAGACTCTGCAGTTGGTGCTTGATCGCGTCTCCGCGGGGCTCGACACCAAGCTTGAGCAGCGCCAGAGCGAAGGCGGCCTGCCCGAGGCGCGCCAGCAGATGGAGTCGCTGCGCGAGCAGATCGCGCTGACCCGCAATGCCATCGGTGCGCTGATCGGCCAGCCCCAGGCCGTCGCTAACCTGACCGCGCCCGAGCTGGACAGTGTGCAAGGCGTGAACGTGCCAGCCGTGATCCCGGCCGATCTTCTGGGCCGCCGGCCCGACATCGCCGCCGCGCGCTGGCGCGTGGAGGCCTCGCTCAAGGACGTGGACGTCGCCAAGACCCAGTTCTATCCGGACGTGAACCTGACGGCCTTCGTGGGCCTGAACAGCCTGGGCTTCAACGATTTCCTGCAGGGGAGCAGCCGGGAGTGGAGCGTGGGCCCCGCCATCCGCCTGCCCATCTTCGATTCGGGTCGGCTGCGCGCCAACCTGCGCGGCAAGACCGCTGACCTGGATGCCGCGGTGGAGAGCTACAACGCCAGCCTGCTCGATGCCGTGCACGACGTAGCCGACCAGGTCGCCTCCTCGCGTGCCATAGCGCTGCAGCAGACCGAGCAGCGTGCCGCACAGACCGCGGCCGAGGGCGCCTATGCCATCGCCGTGCAGCGCTACAAGGCGGGCCTGGGGAACTACCTCAACGTCTTGACGGCCGAAAGTACGGTGCTGACGCAGCGCCGCCAGGCCGTCGACCTCGCCGCCCGCCGCCTCGACAACCAGGTGGCGCTGATGCGCGCACTGGGCGGCGGCTATGTCGCCAACGACCTGCCGGCCGTGGCGTCCGTTGCCGCCGCTGCCCATCCCTGATTCCTGGCCGCAGCTTCCTCCACGGCCCAACCGAGCATTCCTCAAGATTTTCGGAGTCGATCCATGAACGCACCGCAAGCACAAACACCCGCCGCAGAACCCTCCGCACCGGCTGGCAATCCCAAGCGCCGCAAGGCCCTGACCGCACTCGCCGTCATCGTCGTGATCGCCGGCGCTGGCTGGGGAGCCTATGAATACCTGGTGGCCAGCCACTACGAGTCGACCGACAACGCCTATGTACAGGGCAATGTGATCCAGATCACGCCCCAGGTGGGCGGCACCGTCATGGCGATCATGGCGGACGACACCGACTTCGTGAAGGCGGGTCAGCCGCTCGTGCGCCTGGATCCGGCCGATGCGCGCGTTGCCCTGGCCCAGGCCGAGGCCAACCTGGCCCAGAGCGTGCGCCAGGCGCGCACGCTCTACGTCAACAATGGCTCTCTTGCGGCGCAGATCACCCTGCGCCAGGCCGACGTTGCCAAGGCGCAGGCCGACATCGCACGCGCCAACGACGACCTGAACCGCCGCATGGCGTTGTCAGGCAACGGCGCGGTGTCCAAGGAAGAGCTGAACCATGCACGCACGCAGCTCGACAACGCCAAGAGTGCGTTGGCGGCGGCCGAGGCGAGCGTGACCTCCGCGCGCGAGCAACTGGCCAGCAACAAGGCCATGACCGATGGCACCCGCGTGGAGGACCATCCCACCGTGCTGGCTGCCGCGGCCAAGGTGCGCGAGGCGTACCTTGCCGCCCAGCGTTCGGACATGCCGGCGCCGGTGGACGGCTACGTTGCCAAGCGCACCGTGCAGCTCGGCCAGCGCGTGTCGGCCGGCACGCCGATGATGTCCGTGGTGCCGCTGAACCAGGTCTGGGTGGACGCCAACTTCAAGGAAGTACAGCTGCGCAACATCCGCATCGGCCAGCCGGTGAAGCTGGTGGCCGATGTCTATGGCAAGAAGGTGGAATACAAGGGCACGGTCCAGGGGCTGGGCGTGGGGACCGGCGCGGCTTTCGCGCTGCTGCCCGCGCAGAATGCGACGGGCAACTGGATCAAGGTGGTGCAGCGCGTGCCGGTGCGCATCGCGCTGGATCCACAGCAGCTCCAGCAGAATCCGCTGCGCGTGGGCCTGTCCATGGACGCCGAGATCGATGTGTCGCAGAAGGACGGCAAGATGCTGGCCGACGCCCCTCGTGCCGAGGCCGCGGCGCTGTCGCAGACCGAGGTCTACCACCGCCTGGACGAAGGTGCCGAGGCCGAGGTGCAACGTGTGATCGCGGCGAACCTGGGCGGCGGTGCGGATCGCGCACTGGCATCCGCGTCCACCAAGGCCATGGCGGCACCGCGCTCCCTGGCCAAGGCGCCG
>Ga0116227_10003144_pt1 | contig 37009 bp, 25 predicted proteins | sample S1TSphgellanicum_FD_89693 | JGI IMG/M metagenome (GOLD analysis project Ga0116227, IMG submission 89693) | Host-associated microbial communities from peat moss isolated from Minnesota, USA - S1T2_Fb - Sphagnum magellanicum MG | ecosystem: Host-associated > Plants > Peat moss > Unclassified...
GAACTTGCAAGTGGGTTTGGGACTTCTGACATCGGATGCCGAGTTGCAATCCGACGGATCCACTTCAGGATTCGTGAGTGCCAACACCAATTTCAACACTTTCGCCGCCAATTTCATTAGCTCCATGATCGCCATGGGCAACGTCGAGGTGCTTACTGGTACTGCAGGCCAGATTAGAACCAATTGTCACGCGTTTAATTCTTAATGATCCAGTAGAGAAAATTTTCAGCTAACTACGAATTGATCAACTACATGATCAGCTGGATAAATTTTGTCAGGTTCTAATTATCCGACTGATTTTCAGTTAAACTGAACTCTGATAATTATACGCAATTCTAATTGTTGGAAATTTTCAGTATGATTATACAATAATTGTTTGCAGTTTTCTCCGCGATCTGATGCCCTTGTTGTTGGGGATCTGAAGCCCTTCTGGATTCTTTATGAACGTGATTGGATACTCCTTTGAAACTCATGTGACCCTTTGTACAGAAAAATTATATAATATTTACATGGGCTTTTCTTTTAACCTGCTCTCATGTTGGGTTCCACATGTGTCTTTCGATCAATGGATCTTACTTTTCAAATTTTTAAATAATTTTAAAATTTTGTAATGTAGCCTGAGTTGTCTAGCCAAATTTGGCTAAAAAGTGAATATGAAAGTAATTAAGCATCCTTGTGTATATTGTTGGGTATCAATTGGAACCTGATGTAAAATCTGGTGATTCTTTTTCATAAAAAACTTGATATTTGGCCATCAGCAGTTCCTCTTAAACAAACATGTTTTTCACAGTTTTGAACAAAATTTGCCAAACTATTGCTTAAAACACTGCTTTTGATATCTCAGACTTTTAGCTCAAATTTATACTCAATGTCTTTTACAGAGTGAAAAGCTCACCATCAACCACATTTTGTTCTCAGGCAGCAGCACAATGTGAAATCTACTCCTAGAAGTACAAAGCTGTAGTTCCCTACAACTTGGCCCCAAGCAGGACATCTCGTCCAAAAGGGGAACGTGGATGATTGATAGAGCCATGGTATGGTTCGTGACACACTAGAGTAGCCTGTGCAGTTGGCTCAAGTGCGAACCCCTTACCCAACTAATTTTTCTTCACAAAACCATTTTTTTGCATTGGATTGAAATTTCAATAACAAAAACTACTCAAAACTCAATATCTCCCACACCTTAGGTCTAAAAATTTCCAAATCACCTTCATTAAATACTACTTACTGGGGGTTTCTAAGAATATCAAGTGCCCAAATTCCCTTTTTATTTTAATTGGGGAAATTCAGTGAAAATTTTGTTCAATATTCATAACTCTATTGTTGGTCAAAACATTATGAAACCAGGTGCGCTGTTCCTCATCCAGGGCTGTCCAAGGGTAGGCCAAGAGTGTGGCAATTGAGACTATACATGTTGTTTGTTAGAATGCAACATACCAATTGCCATGAGACTATACATGTTGTTTGACAGAGCCATTGTCCATGCAACACATCTGTGAGTCTCACGGCAACAACATGTACAGAAAAATGGAAGTTTGACAGAGCCATTGTCCATGCAACACATCTGTGAGTCAAACTATTGCACAATTTCATCCATTGTTGTGTAAGATATACTGGCGTGGCCTGTGTCGTTGGCCCAAGTGTTACCACATCCTCAACTGATTTTTCCTTTCAAAACCTGGTTTTTTGGGATTTTTTTGAGTTTTCAGCGGGGAAAAGTCACTTAAAAATCAATATCTCCCACATTCTGAATCCAAATCTTACCAAGTGAATTCCATTAAATCCTGCTCATCAAGATCTTTCCGATAACACCAAAGGCACATTCCAATTCCTCTGAAAATTTTCAGCTATGATTTAATTTAATTTTCAGTGAAAAAATCATTGAAAAATATTCAAAAAAATTTGCATCACAAGTCCAAACGCCATGAAACCAAGCCAATGCACCCCTCCTCCTCAAGAGCTTTCCAAAGAGACCAAGAACGCGATCTGAAGCATCCCGGTTCGGTGGATCTCTTAAGTACAAACAAAACAAAACAAACAAACTACCTTCCTTCATACATAGATATGTTGTTTGCTAAAATTTGACATTAACTTGTAATTTGTCTTGTTAGCGCTTTTAAGTGTTTGACAATTGGCCCAGTGTCTAAGGAAAAATTGTATCGGTACTTTGGATATATTAATTGGCACCTGATGCCTATAGGTAGTATCATTATGAATCAATGTTTTTGTTTTTCATTTTTGTGATATAATTAGGGGCAAGTATGATTGGGTGGTAGCATTAGGAAGCCCTAGTTAAGGAACTTTTGAAGAATGATTAAAAAAAAAAAATTAATTTATTATTTTGCTTTTCTCTTATTGCCATGTTATCATAATAATCTACAAATTTATAGGATAATTGGATTGAAAAAGTTGTGCTGTTGAAGGTACAGAAAGTCTAAGCTTGAACATCATAATTTTTTATGGACATCAATGTACAAAAGCTTTCATTTTTGAAATCATTGACCCCTACAAACATATACATTTCACAAGCCTTACAAGTAGCAATCAAAGTTCAACTTTTTTTAAAAATTAAAAAATTATTTATTCATGTTCTCCTTGGATGAGTATTTTTCTAGATATTCAACCATAATCCAAAAATTCAGTAAATTAAACATTAAATAACATTTTTTTATCGAATTTTCTTTTGGCATATGTCATAAACATTTCAATCAACAAGAAATATAAGGTCAATGTAACTTAGGGTGTACCGAAGTCAGCCCCAAAAAATGTCCCTTCAAAGTTCATTTTCTCGATTTTTTACAATGCATAACAACATGACACAACCATAGGGTACTATTTTGAAGGTTTTTTTTCCATTTTGAGCTTTAGTGTAAGGTTTAGTCTAAGGGTTGCATTCCATCTTTAAAGGAGCAATGCATAACTTTAGAGTTCTTCCCAAAAAATCATTTAAAAAAAGGTTAGTTAATTTTTAGAGACAAATGTCCTAAATTCAATAACTTGCTCAAGTGATCCGAAAATGGTGAAGTACAAAATGTGTACCGCCTCTTCAAGTGCTCTTGGCCATAAATATCAAAAGCAAAGAATGGCCTATCATTTGGGAGGGTTGCTACATGCTCACATCTGACAAACAAAACAAATAAACAAATACCTACCTATCTTAATATATAGACTCATGTTGGCCCGAGTATATTAAACCCGTTCCAAAACCATACAGGTCAAAGTGGGATTAACTTCAAAGTTCTTATGGAACCTTGCTAAACTAATCTTAATTTGATTTCCAGCAATGAAAATCACTCTAATATTCACTAACTTTTACTCCAAATGTATGGATATTCCCATCATAGGAAACAAATGATTAGGTACATATATTTTTACAAATACTGATCTTTACGACACCCCAGATACAGGAGGCCAAGTGATCAATAATGACCAAAAAAAAGCTTCTGGGGGTGTTCTGACAATTTGTCGATCATTGCAAATTGACTTAATTTTGGTGTGACATTGGAGAAGTCTATTGCGTGCTAAATTCCAAGCCTTTTTGACGTGGTCGCAAGTTAGAAATGTGTGTTTCTCCAACAGCATTGGTTTGCTGAAAGATAGTGTTAGAAGTTTGGATCCACGTACTCACAGACTCAATGAAGAGTGTCACAATGAGATTTATAGTTTAGATGCGCAAACTCATGGACTGTAGGAAGAGTGTGAAGTTTGCATGGTTGTAACTTGTAACCTGTGCTAATGTGGAGCTGCTAGTCTTCTTTACATTCTATTGACTCGTCACTGCATCAAACCCTTTTTCAAAAGGAGAGACTCTACATGCAATGAGACAGAATAGTACCTGACTTATTTTTGGCGTGTGACCATTTGGTCAAATAGACTGTAGGGTAAAATGGCCTATTGGCTGAACACTCAAGGATTCAGAGCTCTCTAGCACCCAGGTTTTTGCTCATTCAGTCTTGATGTCCAAAGAGAATTTGTGCCTCATCTCTGGGTGCACCTAGGTTCTTTTGAATCATTTAATTTGGTCGAGAAACAAAGAAGAGATGGGTACCCAAAATAGAGGACCTGTTTCAGCTGAAAAAAGCTTTAAGCAAACACATGGTTACTTATTGAGCAAACATTTTACACCCCATGCATGAACCATGTGCATTTGAGAGTAGATAGGATCTGATCCTTGATCGAAATGGATCAATGAAAGGAGCACATCACTTTATGTGCAAAAACGTTCATCATACATGAACATCCAAAATCAAAAAATGAAAAAAAAAGGGTGCATGAGATCTATGGTTATGGGGTAGCAAAGCTTAAATGTTAAACATAAAATTCTAAACACTTGGAGGCACTGACAATACTAAACTTTTGGGTTTTTCCCTAAAGCTCACATCTCAACCCAAAAATGGCACTTCCCTCCTCCTCCCCTCCTACTCTTGAACAATTAGCTTTGAACGTTGTGTGGTTGTGTTTAACATTGTTGGTTGCAAAAAAAAACAATGTTACAGTCCATCCTCATATTCATGGTCATTATCTTCAAAGGCTTTTCGTTCCCTTGCCCTTATCATAGTTGTTATTTGCTTGCAAGTACTTTGGAACTCATTGCATTTTCATCCTCATTTTTATTTTCATCTATGTTCAAACCCAAGCTTGGAGCTCAATGCATTTTCATTTGTGTCCTCTTCTTCATCTTTGTTCTAACCCAAGTTCAACACTCTCAGTAGTCCCAATCCTACTATAGTACTAGGGTCAAAAATCTCAAAAAAAATTGATTAATTGATGGAAGAATAGGAGACATTTTTTACCAACCTATTATAATAGGAAAGATTTATACACTAAAAATAATTCATAAAAAATAATGAAACGGTGGGAAAAAATCTCTTCTTTATTTATTGGGATTAGACACATTGTTCGTAAGATTCAAAAGGAGAAAATAAATATTGATGATTTTTACAATATTTTCCATCCAAATGATAAATACTATATTTAAATCATTGACAAATAAATTTTACCTGTTCCCCTCTAGAACCATAAATGATGGTCTTCCATCATACAGCTCTTCTATCTCTGTGACCTGACATGTGTACAAAGAAACTAAAAACCTCTTTGTCCTCATACTCTTTTTCATCTCTATTCACACCCTATTCATGATCTTTCCCTTCATCTTAATCCCCCCCCTTTACCCAACCCCCAACCTCCATGAAATTTGTCTTTTGTTGTCATTTTGCTGATCTTTGCTGCTTTACCCCTTGAAGAGCACAATGTAAAGGTTTTAATGAACCTAAACATGCATAGGTCACGAGGCATAAAATGGGGAGGGTTCTAAGTCCTTAAGAGTAGGAGGTTTTAGATCTAATTCAAGTAGCCTTTTTAGTTGATGAAATTTCTCCAAAAACTGAAATGAAATTTTTAAATGTGAAAATTAAGTGATTTTTTTCCCCAAAATGGAAAAAAATTAAAAACATTAAAATTTTGATAGATTGTTATATTTGCTTCAAGCAGGTAGCCATAAATTTTTAAGTGCCGATTCAAATGTTTTACTTTCACATCTTATTTAATAGACAGATTCAGCCAAATGTTCATATGGATGATTAGTGATGGCCACTTTGGCTACATCACAAGATTGACCAAAAAAAAAAACCATGGGATTAACAATGTAAAATGGTTAAGAGCATGTCTAGTGGCAATAGTATATTGGTGGCCTACATAGAGTATTTTGGACATTGAAGTAGAACCATTTGCAAACACACTAACAGATCACATTTGCCCACTTTCATGACTACTCACAAAGCAATTGGTTTGCCTGTTGGTAGGATGATGTGGTAAACTGTAGTTGGTTACAAAAGAGGATGGATGGCAAATTCATGGTTTTTATAGTTATCAAGAACATTCATTAAAATAAAATAATAGTACTATATTAACATGTGAAAGTGTGAATAATTATTATACATGATTATCCCATTTTTAATGCATTTTGAATATTAAAAAAACAAAATATTAGTTATAATGATATAGAAGTGCTTTTGAGGACTTTATATTCATTAAAATAATTTCAAATTATTTGACATGTTTCCATATTATATTAAGAAGATTTTCATGTGAACACTTTGAAAACTCGTAACATTAATATAATTTTGTATATAAATATGAAAAACATGTTAATATGATTGCACCTAGCCTTTAACTTGTGTAAAACTAATTTTGAACCTACAAATACTCACAAGATACAATGGGTGACTAACAACCATAATGATTGGCCTAGGTAGCCACATGGAAATAGCTATACTTTATATTGTAAAAAAACTTCATATTTATGGGTGAGCATGGAGAAATAATGAACACTCTATGTTGGATGTTGTAACCATTAGTAAAGGCCCAAATAAAGGGTTTCGGTGCTCCAAGCTTTCCTATATTTTGTGAAACAAAAATATGTGGGAGTACATTCGTGAGGATCCAGAATTTGATCATGCTTACAACAACTGCATGGCTAGAAGGATTGCATTAGCAATGGTGGAAATCTTGTCAAAATTAGATAGAATTTTTATAAAGGTCCTAGATTGTGATTCCCATAACCACCTTAAGGGGCTACCTTGATGACCTGTCTCTTTCTCGTTGGACATCCATCCTTGAGTTATATCAAGTAACCAACTACCTAATTGTAGTTTCCACTTTACATCCATAACCTAAAGAGAGTGTGTAGAAACGTATGTTCCCCAAATTTTACACTCACATGATTTCACCAAGTTTTAATCATTATATTGAGAATATAAGTGTGAAGATGATTTTACAAAGATCAAATGGTATTATAGGGGCATACCGTTACACTCATACAACTATGGTTGAAATTAGTGTACACAAATATAAATTACATGAGTTTGATAGAACATTATACATTTTCTTATAGGTGTGAAAAAAAGTTCGCAAATCTTGTATAATATATCCTGAACCTAACACATACCCAATACAGGCTGCAATTGAAAAGTTGTCTTTTTGAGGTTTTTATAAGTATTATGTAAAAGAAGGGTCCCCTTTGCCATATAATAAATACAATTTAAACTTTTTGTTAATTGTCTCTACTCTTTTGTGCATGTACGAGTGGAGCAAGTTGGGGGAAATATGTTTGACTTTGTACCAAGTGGTGATGTCATATTTTTGAAGATATAAGTAAGGACATGATCAACCTTATTACATACTTATGATCGTTACATGTATGAACAAAATATAGGCAAAATACACATACAAGGATGGATAAACAACTAAAGCCAAAAGTTATGATGAGCAAATGGGTTCTATATAGTTGAGGGACATTTATATTGAACAACATATTTTGCATGCTTGGGATGATGAACATTGCAAGAAATTGTTGAGCAATTGCATCAAGGCATCACCTCTAACTGGGAAAGTGACCATATGTGAAATGGTGGTTCCATATGTAAATTTGGAGGGAGACTCATCTTCTAGAACTCATATGTTTATAGAGGTCGTGGGTATCATGACTATAACCAGCGGGGGTATGGAAAGAACCAAGCAACAATGGGAACAACTTCTAACAAGAGCTGGTTTTTCCAAAATCAGGTTTGTGGAGATTCTTTCCAAGAATCACCTGTGGTTGATTGAGGCACTCAATACCTGAATCAGGTATGTGGTTTGAATACCCCCACATCACAAGTGGGGTGCACATGTCTTTGGAACTTCTTTGGGTCTGGCCATGGAAAAGGCCCACATGACGAAGCTGGGGCAGTGCTCAACCGCTTTATCAAGTAGGCTCAACTAGATGTTCAAGGTCCTCAGTTATAGAATGCAGAACAAGATGTGGTGCTATTGAAAGCCAAGTTGAGCAGAAGACTTGAAAGTTCGTATCCAGGTGTTGCAAGAAGGCCTGTCCATCGCTTCTTTTTCATGTGAAGCCTGATGATGTCAATAGGGTAAATCAATACGCTTGTGAACCAATCAAAGGTATTCGAGATTTGCATTCAATCAGATATGTGTGTGGGTGTAATGGATGTGAACAAGATAATGAAGAAAAACATGTCATGCTTCTGTTATTTTTGTGTTGATGGCAATTTTGCTACTTGTGAGAATTTTCCCTAGACTAAAGAATGGGAGGTTGAGGTCCTCATTCCTTGCAGCACAAAATTTGTACATGATGTAATGTTGGATGCATTTGATGAAGTTAAGTGGGATCGGTTGGGAGTGGATGGTGATCACTTAACATCTTGTTTGGCATTGGGGGATAATTTTGTTGTGAATGCCAAAGAAGACAACACTGAAGGAAAGGATTTCTATATCCTCATGTGTACGAAACCAATGTACACTCTACGAAGTCCATATACATGTGCATGGGGCCAATAGTTTGAAGCAGGTGATGCAGTAGTGGTTGGCAGATATTATTAAAGGTGGGAACACTTAGAAAATTCTTATGTGTTTCTAAGAAAATCCCAAGTTGATGTTTTGGATGTTTGTAATGTGCAGGCCATCAAGTTTCCAATGGTACCAACAAACCATTGAGTCCAAGGGAATGACCCAATATACACACTTCTTGAACATGCAAAAGTTGGGATAAGAGAGGCCATAGCTGTTTTAGATTGATGTATGGATTGTGACTATATAATCAAATTGTTTTTATGTTGATCAAGTGCTTCTTGAATTTACAAATGCTATAATGTTGTTGAAAGTGTTTTAATGTGCAGTTTTTGTCTTGTTTTCTTCTATAGATTGACCATTAGAAGTTTGCGAAAAGAAGGCAATGTTTAGATTACATCTTAAAAGGCCATCATAGGTTACACTATAAAAACATGGTATGTTCAATTTTGATGATTTTCATTGTTTGCATAACAATCTATATGTTCACATAATTCATAATGCTTATTGAAAGAGTGTTGTGATGTAATAGCTACAAAATGGGAGAAATTGAATACATGTAGTGAAATGATGTGGACCAAGCACTGAAGCTAGTCACAAATTTCATCTCTAAAATTACAGAGCTTGATTTTAAGGATGTTGTGGTGGAAGCCATTTCTGAAACAATTTTTCTACCTAAATATTTCAAGTGGAAGTTTTCATTTGAAATATTGCACCAAAAGTACTTAAGCATGTGTAGACTTAGAATTGGTTTTCTTTGGTTTGGAATATTATATTTGTTCTTGCATCAATTATAGTATCTGGCTTCCAGATCTAATTTTGTTTTCCCAGTGTGTAATGTGTGCAAATCAAAATTACAAAGCTCTTCTTTTATGCCATTAGATTGTTTTGGTCAAGGGACTATGATTTTTACAACATGAATGGTTTATTTTGGTGATCAATGGAATGTTACCATCTTGTGATATGAGGTATTTCCTTTATATGTATTGTATAGAGTTTAATTTTACACTAGAAAAGTGGCTAGATGATGTGAGGAAATTTGATTGAAACATTACAGTTTGAAGCTATGAAATCAAAGTAATGCAGGCCTTCCATCTACCGCTTGCATGGCTACAGGCTGCATTTCTTGAATGCATATATTTACACTTCTAGACACATGCATTCAAAATGCCCAAGAGCTATGCCTTAGACATCAAGATATAGATGCTGCAATTGGTGTGGTAGTGAAGGCATGGTTAGCTATGGCTATCTTTAGATCAACCATATACTATTGTAGGTTTTACTTCTCCCCACCTCCTAACTTCCACTTGGAACATTCATTTGAGCAAAACTATTAGGACTGTGTTAAGTTCTTGGGGTGGCATTCTATCTCATCACAATATCCAGATGGGTATGCTCAAATCATGAAATTTACATTAAAGGGAGTTGTAGTTGTAATTTGAGGATAGAGTGCATCAATTTGACTAGCTGCTCCTTACTTTCACAAATATGTCAGTCAATGGAATGAGGGAAGGACACATCAAAGATGCACATGGAGAGAATTTTGCAAGCCTTGTTGAAACCTTCAAAATGCATGGAGAATAGAGCACACACATCTATGCAGATGAGCCAACTTCCAAAGCCTAGTTTACTTGGCCATCAATGCCAATATTATTCCCTCACTGGAGTTATCCCTGAAGAGTAAAAATATTCTTACCTGAAGCAATCACTTCCATTTTATTCCAAATGATGTGCCAAAAAAATATAAGATGTAATTTATTGAAGAAAATAGTAATTTAAATGCAAATAAGGTGCTTATAACTCATTATGAAAACATATTTAAAATATACCTAGTATATTTTTGAATATATCTATTATTTCATAGAGCAAACTAAAAATAAATTTTTATTTCATGTGCTTTATAAAATATCCTTATACAAGGAGTGACCTCCTTAAAGGGAATCCACTAAATAAATTTCAATTTGAAATTATCCAAAAGATGATTTATCCAAAAGAATAACTTCTGAAACCTATTGTCATACATAAATCAATTTTCATGAATCATCATCACCATAATTCAATTTTAAATATTTATGTTATAATTTTACAATATATGGAAGCAAGGTTCATTTATGTTGATATATTATTAGAACCCTATAGATGATGGCTGAAAAATACTTTTTGGATTAACCCAAGATTATGTTATTTCAGAATTTATATAATTCATACTTTGTTTAAATGTACAAATATTACTTATAATTTTTCAAAGTGAGAATTTCACAACATAAAAATAGTCAAATTTTTATTTTGGAATGTTATCAAAAGGAAAAATATTCAAGTTAAAATATCTAATATATTTTTAGCATTGTATATCTAATTTGGCCCTTGCCCTTAATGCCCTCCATTTGCCCGATGCACTTTGCTTTTTTTTTTGTGTGTACCTTTTGCATGAGGGCACCCTACCCCTTGCCCTATGCCCCTTGCCAAGTGCTAGGTGCATTAATCTAATTTTCATAAATTTAAAAACCTAATCTTTGGTATTTGAAATTGTCATAACAATTGCATAATATTAAATGAAACAATTTAAAATGTGCTAAATGTTCCTACATTTTGTTTTGTATCCATGTAGGTGCACAAGAGAAAGGAATGAGATAGTTATGAGAACAAGGTAATGATAATTGAGAAAAAAGTATTCAAAAGGTATGTGAAAAGAAGCATTTTGATGCTAAAAGAGATGAAGTTGTAAAAGTTTGAGGGGTGATGGGGGAGGAGGGGACACTAGTAAAAAAAATTAAAAAATACGTGAGTAAAAATATAGGGTGCAATATATTGGATGTTGGGTAAAAATTATTGGTTAATTAGTTAAAAAATAGAATATATTTTATTCAAGTAATAAAATTAATTATATAATAGGGTATGTAATAATCTGAAATAATGGATTATAATTAATATATGGTGACTTTAATATGTATATATTAGAAAATTAGATAATAATAAAGTGATAAAAAATAGGTTGGACAATTATCTAATACCCCCCTTCAAAATGGTCATTTGACACATGTAAATCCCAAACTTTACACTAAATGTCCCCCCAAGTGTAGAAGTAAAATTAATGTGCCTTTCCATATCCATGAAGGGAATGAAATAGTTAGGGTTAATAATAATAATACTTTTGAATAATGAAATTTCACCAATACATAATTACATAGACAACTTGAAGCCATAGACTTTGTATGAATCCAAAAAATAATCCCAACATGCAAATAAGACAATATAAATATAAAATCCAAGTATGATTCCATGTGATTAGGGGTTTCATATAAAAGATTAAAACAACAACACTATTTTAATATCTACACAATATGATGTGCACCTACTTTAAGGTGATGCTTGACTTGATACAAATTAATTAAAATTTGCAACTTGAAATTTTCAAGATAAATCTTTTGATATATTTGAAAATTCAAAAAATTATACAATCATTTTGACCAAAAATGAAGAAATACTCATTTGATGCACAAAAACATAAAATAAAATAAAAACTTGGGAATAATATTAATGAATGAATTCATTGGTAAATTCAACATCCTAATTGATGTGACCATTTAATTAGGCAATCATAATAATAAGAGAAGAATATATAATTATAGAATCACATGTTTTTAAAAAATTCAACTTTTTTGTTGGAAAACCAACAAAGTTTGTCCAAACAACTCATTATTTAAAAGTCTTATTATATTTTCATCAAGAGCATTGTTCTCCTCTTTAATATGACACTTTAAAGATATAATGAAAGTGTCACATTATTAAGGAATGTAATTTTCTCAAAACAAAGGTGTTTCTTGTACACTTCAAGCTTGTTTTAATGCCCAGATATATAAATGTAAATGTATGAGCAATTTTGAAAGACAAGCAAAAAATATTGAAGATGGAAGATGAATGAAACATCATAAGCATCCTTTATTGAAAATAAAATCTCAAAGATATTTGATGTTGTCTATTGAAGGTTACCTAAAAGCTTTCAAATATTCATCACCTTTAATTTTCCAAACTCTTTAGGATTATCCAAAACAAAATTATGTATCATTTGAGCACAATCATGAACATCTTGCAATTTCACAATAGGAGGTGGTTGATTATCAATGTGATTAGCTTCATCTTCCTTTGGTTCATCACTAATTCATCAATTACATGATAATCAAATCATAATGTTAAATTCACAAGACAAGTGGTTGTATATTTTGCTTCCACAACATCCTCACAAGCATTTCCACATACTTTGATACTAGTATTTCATCTTGGCCAAGATGAAATTGATTCATAAGTTTTGTTAAACATAGTAATAACACACACAATTTGTCCAAATTCCTATATGTTCAACATAGTTGGGGTTCATCTTTTCAATCCCTTGGATGTTATTAGTGGATTTATTTTGTCATATCTTATTCAAGTCACTAGGAGTTAGTAGTTTGGAACTTATGTCATCTCTTTAATCATAACTTAATTGATTAGCACATTATTTTCTTTTATCTTACTATTTATCATTACCCCGAATATTAAAAAATCTTTAGATTCCCTTCTTACCAACCCAAAATGAACCATCACAACACGCAATCTTGTTCAAGATAACTTTTAGCATTCCCTTCCCCCAACTTTCATCTTCACCAAAAGATTAACTAAAACTAAAAATGGAAGCAAATTTACTAATTCTCTAAACCTTACAAACTTCCATAAACAAACAACCTAAGTCTTATAATGCACCACATTTACCACCCTCCCCTTTTCTTTATTTTGTTTTCTTTCCAAAAAATTTAATAGCAAGTCTAGTCTTTCATGTTCATCAATGCTTTCCACCTTTTCCTCCTAAAACTTCAAAGTTCTTCCATTCAACAAAAGCCTAGAACCTTCTCATGTGTTAGACTTTTGTTATATCTTGCTTTCTTCTTTTGCCTAAACCTCCCTCTTGTAGCCTATTTGAAATTCCCCCCAAAAAAATTCATCGCTTTCAAAACCTCCTTCACCTCTCCATGTTTCTTTTTCTTCTCCCTACCATGTGCTTTATTTGTCTCTTTCATCTTTATTTCCTAGTCACCATGTTGCCTTCTAATTTCTTTTCTAAGTGCTCTAATATGATTTCAACTTTCTTCCTTTCCATTTAAATTCCCAAAAACACAAAAAAAGAATAAGGGGATTTACTATTGTATCACAATGTAGTTTTTTGCAAAGTGTTGTGCATTTACATTCTATTAACACACCACAAAATCAACAATATATTAAATTTGTGGCTAGATTTAGATTGTCAATTCAAATAAGTCAACATTCATGAAAGAGTCCTTTATCTTAGTTCTTTGCAAAATTGATTGCTTTTAACAGAACTATTGTTAAAGTTTAAAAGTCTTTTACTAAAATCAAAACCAAAAATTAAATTTAATGAGTTTCTAATTTGAATTATTTAACACTCATATTAGTCATTTATCACAACTTGAAACAATTAGCATAATTTTAAAATGTCAAAAAAAACATATGTAAAAAGTTTCATATTTTCATCACTATTTGACATGATGTTTTGGCTCATTTGAATGTATTTACACCCAAGTGAATAATTTTCATATTATATTATATTTTCACAAACATTTCATTAGGTAACAACACCCTTTTGCAATGAACTTACATCCAAATCATTTAGTGTTACATATGTACATTTGAATAGCAAGTGAAAATCAAGTAGTCCCCATGATTTATTTTAACCAAACTTCATGTATGTCACCTATTTTAACCATGCCAACAAAACATTTTCAACTTCTATATACATAAAGTTTTATTCCTCTTGCCTTTGCTTGTCATAAGGTTGATAGCCATAATAGTAGAAACATCTTTTAAGCACAATGTTTTTGTTTCACATTTTTCCCTTTGCACATTTTATTGATATCATATACAATTGTCTATTGAGACTAAGAGGGATTATCTTTTTGTAATTTGACGATCTCTTATTTTTCTCAATTGTCATATCAATTTATTTTCTTTTCATTGAAGTTTGAACCATGCTTGCAATGAAATAACACATCACTATTTTTAAAGCCAATAATTATTTGTAAGATCAATTGAACCCAACAAATATCAATTTCATAACATAGTACCAAATTGAACACAACCCAACATCAATTTCAAAGCTTAACCATACTTGACAAAAGATTAATTAAATCCAACCCAACATTAACTAGAACCTCAATTATCCAACCATAGCACTAATTTCAAATCCCAAGAATAGAAACTCATTTGAACGAACCTGACCCATCAACAATTTCCAAGCCCAACAATACTTAGACACATTTAATTGAGTTCCCAAAAGTCATGTTTTTTTTCTTTGGGTGGGGGTGGGGGGCAAAACTAGGGGCTTCACCCAAGGGGGCTTGAGGTAGCCAAAGAATTATCTTATAGTGTCAACCTTAGGCCTTTGAAACTTCCATAGAACAATTTTACCCATTCTCACACACATGACTTGCCAAGGACAACCCCATACCTTATTGAAATTGAACAATAAGGAAAAGCTTTCATGCTTTCATTTATAAGAAGTCCAACAACAAAACGTAATCAAAGATAGTGTACATATGTAAATGTCATAAACAAAATCAAAGCAAGGTTGTACTAAAGAGGCTTGAGAAAACCATGTCCCAAAACAACTTGTACTTAAATTAAGATATGTGAGCCATCATAAAGCCAAGGCAAAGATGAAGTATGAGGAATCTAACTACAATAAACTATAAACAATGATCTGTAAAAAGCCAAGATCAAGATGAAGACTTAGAAGCTTTGTGGCTCACATGCTTGTGAAATGAGTGCTAATACAATGTGACACAAAGTATAGTAATATATGATGTTGCGAGAACAAACGGAGACTCCAAGTTCAAGCCCATGTGAACATCAAAGAGTAAGACTAGAAGCTTGAAAAGGTTTTTGTGGGTGTATGGATGACAAAAGAATGGCGAAGAATAACCAAATTCTTTTGAAGTGTGTTGAAGGACTATTCTACCACTTTGGGACCTTGATGTTACATAACATAGTTATGGTACTTGGGTATGTACATTTATGTATACATAGACCTTAAGAATGATATGGGTCCTACAACTTTTATAGAACTAATTACCTTTGTAATATGAAAAAAGGAAGGGTTGAAGGTGTCATGTAATCAAAGGTCATGTAGTTATATTGAGGAAGGAATTTAACATTTGAACAATAATTTGGTTGTGCAAAAATGTGTTGCATGATTGAGATTGTCATATTATCCAATTTCATTTCATATTATAAACATGCACTTGTATTAGTTGATAATTTTATATTTAGCAAACAATCAAAGCACAATGCTTTTTCTTTTTTTTTCTTAAAATAAAATTTCTTTATATAACATAAATTCTAATGACAATGCTTCATCAAACTTGGTTTAAGTAAGACAAGTTTAAGTTCTATAAATCATAAGTTTTAGTCTTTGGCAGAACTTGGACAATTCCATGTTGGAATCAGTTTAGGCATGGAAAAGTGTCTTTTTTAATTTGTCTTTTAAAAGGTTTTCTTTCCCAACACCACTTTCATGAGTATATTTCAATTCTTTCTTTCACCAATTTGCATCTCATTTCTTAATTGAATTTAATCCAATTTTGACTTGAATTTAGTTGAATGAAAATTAAATTAAATTGAATTCAAATTCCATCCAATTAAATCAAAAACGAACTCAATTCAAATTTTGTTTCTCTTGAATTGAATTGAATGCAAACTCCATTCAATTAAATCTGAATCCAATTGAATTCAAATTTCATTTCTCTTCAATTGAATTGAATGCAAATTCCATTCAATTAAACCTAAATCCAATTCAATTCAAATTTCATTTCTCTTCAATTGAATTGAATTCTAATTCCATTCAATTAAATCCAAATCCAATTCAATTCAAATTTCATTTCTCTACAATTGAATTGAATTCTAATCCAATTGTCAAATTGAATTTAGTTGAATTCAAATTGAATTTAATCAAATTCAAGTTCCATCCAACTAAACCTGAATCCAATTCAATCCAAATTGCATGCAATGTCATTCAAAATTTTCATTCAAATGGAACTTAATTCACATAAAATCAGATCATTTTTCAATCAATTGATGGTAGTGCATAGCAGCAAGGAGCCCAACTTGAATAATTGTGTGATGCCCATAAATTCTCTATTTGAAGTACTGGACACAAAAAGTGAGGTGTTGAAACAACTGAATTTGGTTTCAGAATTCTCCCTGACTGTCAGATGAGATCATTTTTTATCACCCAAAAAGAAAAAGAAAAGTGGTGCAGATCATTTCCAGACACCCAACGGTGGCACAGACCATACACCCACAACCGCAACCCAACACAAAATATTCAACTCCCGTGAGCTGGATCATCCATGCAAGTTGGTTATGATCTGCAGGCAATGAGGCGGTAGTGATAATTTCAGATCACAGTCTAGGGTGATGGAACATTAGGGTCATAAGAACCATGACAACAAACTGGAGCTTGCACCAAACACAATGGTGCAGCATTTATTCTACCGTGGCAGAAGGGGAGTGAACCCTGTGGCATTTCTCAGTGACTATGTCACTTGCTCATAAAGCCTAACCAGCAACACAGATTAGAGATTATGCCAGGCTACTTATCAAAGACAGGTTCATGACATTCAAGAATGTCAAGGACACTTCTTCATCTGGAAGATTGAACTCTTGTTAAATCCCTGCCTATACATCCTCACCAGGATCACACAGCATAATTGTTACACCAGCAAGATTTTGTAAAAGGTTCCTAGTTCCAATAACAGAGACAAAACACAGCCTATATATTTTCTCAGCAACATGAAAAACTCTTAGAGGATTAACAATTAACTCTACCAAAAAGGGAGACCTTTGACTGGGAAGTCTAATTTCCATCCCTCCCTTAATTGTTGGAGTTTTCCTAACCCCACCATAGTGTGGGATAGTTGACAACACCAACTGACATACGCTCATGTGTCATGTAAAGAGGTTTTGGAAACACTGGCCTCCAGCTCATCCAACTCCTCATCATCAAGATCCAGCTCATCATCATCCTCTGCAAGTAGTTTCTCATCATCTTCAGTCATACCCACTCCATCCTTGATGCCACTTTCCTTGGCCTGCACCAAACAACATGTTGTTATTGTCTCTCTCACAATAATCATGTCAAAGAGGTTACAAGGAAAATTAGTTGGAGGAATCTCTTTTCGCAACTATTATCTGGTCCGCTCTGATGGTGCACAAATCATACCTCCTCAGGAGGCCTTGACAGCTGAGAACTTGGAATCTCTTCTTCCTCTCGTTCATAGTGATCAAAGGCTTCTGCATCATCCACAAACAGACTTGCATCTGCCAGGAAAAGCTCCCTCCCACTGTTCCAAACAACATTTTTCAAGAATAAGTATAGGTAATTCTGCATCTGCCAAGAAAGTGGAAATGGAAAACGAACCCTGCACTGCTGAGCTTCAGTGAGAAACACTTCCATTCTTGCTCTACTCAACCCACTCTTAAGTGATTAGCTCAGCAAATTCCCCTAGTGACAAGCCATACATAACAGTAATCCTATGTGACTGTATTCAGACTACATTCAGACCTTCCCACTCTGCAAGATTATAACAACAGCCACCAAATAGCTTTGCAATCTGCAGGGAGAGAAAATCTCAGTTGCATGTGCAACAACGTGAAGAGAAATAAGACTCATTAATGCAAATGCCCTTGTACCTCATTCGATCATTCTTGGCCCTTTCAGCCCTTTTTGCAGAAAGTTCAGCCTCTCTTTTAGCCTGTTTCTCTCTTTTCCACTGTAGAAAAAGCTCTGTTGTGATTGGTGTTGAACTCTTTGTAGCTGATCTCTGCATACATGCTAGTCAGAGGCTCCTTCAGTTGCTGTGTGTGAGTGCAAACCCAATGCACACAGAGTGACCAAAATAGCCAAAGCCAAACTACAATGATCGAGCAGTACTATTCCCGAACAGAAAATCCCAAAGACAGACATAGATCAAGTGTGCTGACGGATATACAGCAGATCTCATACAAACAAACCTGGGATAGTGTGCACATGGTAGTCTATCCAATGTTTAAAGGCCATTGAAAGAATGATCAGGCAAGAAATCAGAACCTACCTCCTGTTCAATTTCTTCTTCAATACTCATCTTCTCACCCTCCTCCTCAAGCAAGGCCTTCATTTGTGATTTGAGGACATAACCAGGAGGCAATGCATGTCGGTAATGGCAATCCTTGCCACCATTAGGACACACCCAGAACCAGCCATACTGCTTCTTCTCCACAGCTTCCAGGAAATGCTTGCATACCTGCATCAGGTTGCTACAAATGGTCAGTGACCTTCAATAGCAATTGAATGCAAGGGTAATGTTCTAGACTCATCCCACTTTATTTAGGGTGTGGCTTGAAGTCAAAGGTTGCAGCAATCTCCCTGGCACAAATGAAGCTGCAGATCAACCTTAAGACCAACTCTGAAAACAGCATTCTTGTTTCTGTAAGGTTTTGTCAATTGTAGATTTCCAGCTGCAGTATACAGCCAGATGAGAATGCAGAAACCACCAGGAATATTACTGCTGCCTGTGGCAAGCAATCCCTTTAAAAACAGAAGAAACTGCTTTCACACACAACAAAAGAGAACAGCAGTTAAGAGGGGAAAAAACTTACAATTTCTGTAGGTTTGTTGTTGCTGTACTCCATGCCCTTGGATTCAACCACTTTCTCAAGCTTTTCTTGGTCCCAATCATCCATGGTGTCTGCCAAATTCACAATTGAATGAGGAATCTACCATGTGAAAAATTTGCCCCTTCCTAACCCTAAAACAAGCGATGCCAAATTTTTGCCCCTTGCAATATCGACTGATGTAACACAGCTTGGCGAAGCGCGCACCAACATCTCCATCACGTTGGTCACTGTAGATGTCAATCTTCTCTCCCTTCCTCTCAACGCTAAGATCATGGGAGAATTTGCATTTGAAACCTTTCGCACATTGTCCATGTCGATAGAACTCACACACAATTGACTTTGGATCAACACCTGCCAGCCACAAAGTTACTAATGTTTTTCCACATTGAATCTTGAACACTTGCAATCAACATACAATTTACCTACAATAGTTTGCACAGAAACCAGTGAGAGGAAAATAAAAATAGTCTGAAGAATTTGTACAAAGAACCAGAGACTATTAGCACAAGAGGAACACTGTAAGCATACCGAGTGGAACCTTTGGCTGACTGATGGCCACTTTGAAGAGCTCATTCAACTCCTTCTCCCTTGCACTTTCTTCTTCTTTCTTCTTCTGCATGCACAAGAATTGCATGACAAAAAATGCACATGATTCAAACATTCAGCGTCAAAGCTGTAGGGTTTCTGAAGGCTCACATAATTCTAAAACAACTAGCTGACTGAGTAAAACAACAAAAGTTCTCAGCAGAGAACAAGAGCTCGCCATCACAAGAGTTTAGCAAGCGTTACAACCACACAACATGAAATTACCAGAAAAAAAGAAAAACAAGATGAGAGAGAGAGAGAGAGAGAGAGAGAAGGGAGCACAAAGGAAGGAACACCGAACCTTGAGGGCGGCTTTGGCATCCGTTTGTTTAGGGTTTGGCTGCACCGACTGGGTGAGGCTCTGCACAAATTTCTGCACATTCTTGCTCTTGTTCTTGTTCTTGAGCCCGAAGGTCTTGTCCTCCACCAGCTTCTGCTTCTTGGCTAGGTCTGCCTTGCTCTTCTCCTTCCCTCCCTTGGCCGCTGCTGGCTTCGGCGGCATCGCTCCTGCTGGGTGCTGCTTCTGCTTCTCCCCCTCCTCCTGCTGCCGTGCACAATTCTTCCAACACTGTACTGCTACCAAACCCTAATTGTGGGAACCCTAGTACTGGTACTTGTTCCCAAATCAGTTCCCTCCCAATTCTTGTTCCCAATGTCATCACATCACATCTCATTCATCCTCTTTCATCCATTTCCTTTGCTCTCTTAAGCCTGCACCCTTAGGTCCACTTTAGATGGGGGTCCAAGGGTCAAACCAATTTGGAACCTAGCTTGCATCTTGGTTCTCCAAATCATGAGCTTTCCTTTGAGGTGTTTTTTTCATAAAAATTTAATTTTTTATTTTAATATTTTAATATTAATTATTTTAATATTAATATTTTAATATTTTAATATTTTAATATTAATATTTTAATATTTTAATATTAATTATTTTTATTTTTTTAATTAAAAAGGGCCAAAACCAATTGATTTTCCTTCCAAAATGGTGCCACTTAAGTTGAGCTTAGATTTGCCACTTTTTGGTCTTCAAAATCTCATCTCAAGGCCATGGGGTTCAATTTATGGCTCTTATTAGCTAGTAAGATTGCTTTATTTCATTAGACCCTAGACCTTGGACACTCAATTTAAAGTGGCCCTTAGTGTAAAATACTATGGGGCAACTTTTGTACTTGGAAATTTTTGCCAAAAAAGAAAATTGGCAAAATAATAATAATAATAATAATAAATATTTTAAAATATATATATATATATTGAGCCAAGTGATTTTTTAAATTTTCAATCCCAAGATGTGTGGAAAATGAAATAAAATGTCATGGGGGTTTTATTGCATTTGGTGAGCAATCTAAAATTACAATACTTGCATTTAAGATAATTCCAAAATTAGCACCCATCATTTAAGCAGAGTTGAATATGCAAAAGCAAAATTAAAAAATACATTGTTACATATATATGCAAGATTCACGTGCAGTACTTAAATGATTTCAATTTAAATTAAATTTTTTTTTTTGGTCAATTTTTTGAAAAATTATTTATTACATGTGTTGAAATTTTTATAAATTTAGAATCTTCAAGATTACAACTATTAGGTTTAAACCACAAAGCTTTTAGATAAAAAAAAACCTAGATTGAAACAGTTCTAAACACATTAAACTACCCCATAAAGTTAAAGAGAATGTGTTTTTTATTTATTATAATCATTAATTGGCAAATTTTTCAGAATTAAAAAACCAAGTGCCAAAGTTAAGATTTAAAATTCAATTAATTATTTGATGTTTGTTGTTGAATCCAATGTGGGAGTATTCTAACCAACAATGCTCAAATGTTTGAAGTTCAAGCAATATAATACATGCATCCAAACTACACAACCATCATAAAAATGCACTTGAACAATATCCTCATCAATTTTGCTAATTTTGATTTTCCATCGCACTAGTGTTTGCAAAACATTCACAACATTTTTTTTTTCCCATTCTTGCTTGGATTGTTTGCCATCATTAAGAGTATGTGGGATGCAAAGACAAAGTGAGGGTGAATACAAAACCTAACATAGATTATATAAAGTTGTTAAAGGAAGGAAAATGGATGGATTAAAATGTTATATAATCTATAGGTAAAACACAACAAAAATGTCACAAAATATATGGGCCAAAACTAGTCCGCAATAATAGGCACGTACAAAACTACAATGAATGGCATCATGAATTGGAGGGAGAACCTTTGCTAGAACTATTCTCCTCAAAAATGCCCATTGTTTGATTGAAATTTGTTGTAAATTGAGTCATCACAACTAGATGTTGGGTTGTGTAAATGCCCTAAGCTTGTAGTGTGAAGTGCATTACTTGTGTCACAAAGTCATCCTTTGTGGTGCCACAATCTTACACCAAGTGCACAAAAATTAGTTTTGATAAATTATAATAATGTTTAAAATTTAAAAATATATTAAAATTACTTAATTTTTAGTTTAATTATTGGCCATGGATCATTTGTGTTTCATGTTATGAGGCAATGATACGCATATCCTTGAATCATTGAACCTTGGATGGTTTATGCTTCATGTGCTTCGGGTTATCCCAAGCCATGCACAAGTCTCTAGTATAAACGTATTTGCAAGTTCTTATGAAATGCAACAAGGTTCTTGTTTTTCTCCATTTGTAAAAGGTTGTTTTGGCCCATAGCCCCACCATTCATGTTGAAATCCCCAAGACCTAGATAAGAAGGATTTGTAGAACTTCACCATTGTGGATTTTCACACCTCCAACACTTGCATTGCTTTCACTTGTAACTTGTTCCTAATCTTTTGCAATTTTCTTCTTTGCACAATTCACCATTTTCACCTCATTTTGTTTTGTTGCAAATATGCATTTCCTAGAATGCAAGCATTCATGGCAATGTGGTCTTCCACTCTTGGGCCCTTGGTTCAAATGGAGGGGTACCCATTTTTGGCAACTAACATAATGAAATTTCGGTTGTCTTTTTGCATGCTTGTGAAGATTCCATTTCATTGCAAAAGAAGCCTTATAATTCCCTACAAAGAAACCTAATTTCAATTATTTCTCAATCTACGGCCATTTAGGTTATGGTGGGGTGAGGTGGCATAGTTCAAATAACAACTTCTTTGCATGTAGCATCCTCAAAATAATTTTTTTTTAAATCTTGAAGTTATTCTATGGAAACTAACTATAGCAAAACAAAATAAAAAATTGATCAAATTATTTATTCTTACTGTAGTTAGTGCTTCAACAAAGCCTAAAGAGCTAGGAAGTTATATCTCCTATTGGGCTTGCAATTTCCTTGGTTATGTTTGCTAGGACTTACATGCCATCATTTGTACAAGTGGCTTATGCAAGCTCTTCAATTGAAAGTTCCCTAAATGGAAGTTCAATAGGCTTAAGCCTTCAACTAAAAAAACTGAAAAGCTACATTACCATGAGGGTATTATTACATTGTTGAAAATGGTAATAGCCATGGTAGAATGAGTGTATTGCACTAGATAATTAAACAAAATTTCATGCAAAATATTATGACAATATATTGTCCATCTTGTGGAGGAGGTTGGGTAGTATGTAGGTACTAGGGGTATGTAGGTAAGTAGGTCATGAGGGACCAACAAAAGAAACTTAGGAGAAAAAAACCATGCACCTTAAAGGAACATAAAAATCTCCCACCCCAAGTTGGACATGAATTCAATTTGAGGTTCATTATCATGAAAACCCAAAATGGAGTTTTTCCAATTAGTGCATTGGTGGATGTTGGGTCACATGGGTCCAACTCAAGTCGTTATCACCTTCAATTTTGAATGCGAGGAAGGCCTTGAGGCTATTAAAAAATATTGCATTTGTGGTGAAACCATTTCAGATTTACCTACTCACTTTCACTTAGCATATAAAATGTTATACGTTCCAATAATATTTTCTAGTTAATCCAATATGATATGGAATTTGAACTAACAATCCAAAATGAGAATTTAAAAAATAATTCAATATGATCATGGAACATGAAACAAGTCAATATACTGATAAAACAAAATGAAACAACAAATCAATTTTTGAGTATAAACTTGATCAAACATCTAGAATCATTATGCATGCACATGATGATGTTTTTCTTCCTTTCTTAATTATAACATCATCATGAACCATGGGCATTCTAATTAATTTTTTCATTTTTTTTTGAAAAAACAATTATGAAAGCAAAAAAAAATTGATGATATTTTAATTCAACAATTAAAAATTCCTTCGAGTAGCTAGGTGCATAAATGGGTGGACCAATTTGCTACAAATCCAAAATCCCTATTTATTCAAAACCTTGATCAGATTTTGAAAATTACAATTAGTTTACATTGATTTCCTCCATGTTTTTTCCATGTCATTAATGTCTTATCTAATTTTTTTTTCTTTAAGCATTTAATAAAAAATACCATAAACACCCCTTCTTCCAATATGATATGGATTTATAAAAAAATGCTCCTAATTAGCCCATTCAAAAATACATAAGTATAATTTTAAAATTCAATTAGTTCTTTTTTTAATTTTTAGCTTCCTTATTACGATATCTTACTAATTTCAAGTCCCAAACACACACCCCATCAATCAATGGACTATATCATAGTCCATAAAGAAATGGTAGTTAGAGGTATAGTCCGTGAGTTTTGAGTTCAAAAATCCATTTTATGAGTTTTTAAAATTTGTAAAATGATTTCAATGTGCATCATGTAAATATTCAAGTTAAGATTTGTAAATCAAATTCATTTAAAATAAATTTCAAGGATTTATAAAATAACATGGGCATAACAATGGCAACCACAAAGCAAAATTGGATTACATGACCCAAATTGGTCCACCCATTTATGCATGTACCCCTTCATTTTTTTGGCAAATGTTTTTATAGTAAATCTAGGCAAATATTTCAATTTTATTTTTTTTCTTGGCCATGTTGATGATTTTTTTTTCATTTAAAAAATGTTGCATCATTATTTAGTTTCCCAATAGTTTTGGGAACAAGCCTTTTAAACACTACTACAAAATGTCGATGCAATTCACTAGTTCTTATTCACTAAACCAACGAATTCATTGCTTCCCCACTAGGTCCTATTCACTATGACCAATGAATTCAGTCAAAATCCAATGAAATCACTTAGCATACAAGGACACCTTTTGTTGTAGTGAAATTTGACAAACTTAGTCTAAAACCCCTACTTTTTTGGCAAATTATTTTTAGGTTTTCACAAAATCTTACATAAAAACAAGACTAGGTTGCTTGGTGTGTTAAGTTTTTTTAAAGACATTATTATTTTTTTTTTGTTATTTATCTTTAAATTTTAGTGCAAACTAAAAGTGATTTTGGTTTTTTTGTGTTTGGGGGTTTATCCCCATGGTGTGGTTTTGGAGTATCATTTTTCATGTTTTGAAATTCTAAAACACACAAGAAAAACATGTGATTGTTTTGTGTGTTTTGAACTTGTATTCCTATGGTTTGCACATGAGTGTTGTTGAAACATGAAAGATGCAATTTATATGATGGTGCTACTCTAGATTATTTTGTTGTTGGCCATTTTTTTTGTTTTTCCATTGGAAAATAGTTTTGCAAGATAAGGTGTTGTAATTGGAGGTAGGAGTTGTAGTTAACATCAAACTTCATTTATTTTTTGAATTGACATAAACTTTGAATGTGAAGGTGGTGTTTATATCTTGATTTTTGTTCATCACTCCTTTGGGAATTGAACCCAAATGTGGCTTGGTACCTTGAAATGAGAGAGTAGGGATTTCTTTTTTAAAAAAGTTTTTGGGAAGTGCAACTAACCAACTTGTGCCACTACCATTGTCATTAGGCCTTGTTGTTTTCACTATGGATTTGTGTAACAATATTTAATTAACTAGATAGCAAAAAACTAATTACCCAACTAACCAATGTGATTGACCACAATGTAACAACAACAATAATTAGGTTGAATCGTTCCTATTGTTGACGAGGCTTTGAATTCCATCAAGTTGGCCAATGAATGTTGACTATAACCATTTGTCATTTTTTTCATCTTGAATGCCTTCGTCATTACCACACCCATTAATAAATAGTAAAAGCTACAATAATCATAATTGTAATAAGGAGCAAAGGGGTGACGGTGTGCAAAAGCTGGAATTCAAGCCCACTATCACTAACATGATCATGAAGCTTGTCAAATTTAGCAAGTTCAACACATGAGCTTGGTTCATGTGCTTTGGGGTGTAGGTGCAAGATTAGGGGGTGGGGGGTCCAATCTTAACCTCCCCCATGCCTCCCTTTCTAAAAAGTTGGTGCTTTCATCCATGAAGATTAAAAATCATCCATAATTTGCATGATTGTTGGTGTTCATCCATACTAGTCAACCAACATGGTTGAACATAGTTGATTAATTTTTTTTGTCCCATTAATTAAGCAAACATGGTAGTTGGTTGATGAACAAGGGTTAATAATTATTAAGGAATTTGTCAAACAAAAACGTGATTTGGAAAAAATTAAAAGATTTAACAAACAAGGAATTTGATAATGAATAAGAACTAAACAACTTTATTGGTTGAACAAGGCATGATGTAAATTAGACATGAGATGAACTAAAAGTATAAATGTCACAACTTGTTTTGGTGAAATTAAAGGATGGTGCCTTCTAGATTTCGTCTTACATTATTCAACAAATTTTTTTTAAGATCATCAACCTTTTGAAAAGTTCAATCAACTAAGCTTTCTATAAATTTGTAGTAGATAACATTTCAAAAAAATTTGTTGACCACATTTTTAAAAAAACTTCTATTAGCCAATTATTCTTTTAGAAAAATATACATCTTCTAGAATCTTCTATCAATTATTGTTTTAGAATTATCAAAATTTTATCTAGTGTTGTTGGGTTATGTGCATGTTTCTTGTCATATCTTGGTTGGGCTATTACTTATTTTCAAAAGGGCTTTAGGGTTTAGGGGTTTGTCAAATTGTGTATCATTGACCAATACCCTAAAACAAATGCATGTTTATGAGTTGATTTATCAAAAACTTGTGCATACTATGTCGTGGGAAACCCAAGGTGAAAAATTATGAACCTTGGGGTTATAATTGGTTTGGTTAATGGTTAGGCATGAAACAAGGCTACCCACCACCATTGAATAGGTTAACATTCATTCCTTTCCAATTACATACAAATTGGAGTGTTTTGAAACTTGGAATAATTTTTGCACAACTTGATGAAAAAGTCGGGAATTTGTGATGGCTTATGCAAGTTAATGCAATAACCAAGTAGAGGCCAAATATAATTCATATGAAGGGGAATGTTTGCATTTGTTTGGGTTGTTGCCACGTTCTAGTATTATTTGTTTGGTGGTTTGTTCACCTTGGTGACTAATCATCAAGCATTGAAATGGTTAATGGAATCTAATTGGCTCATAAGGAATTAACAAATTGGGTTCCCATTTTTCAAGAATATGATTATGATGTTACACATTGCATTGGGATAAATAACAAAAATGTAACTGGGTTGAATTGGAACCCAAGTTCTAATGAGTTAGATACCATCGGGGGCATGTTGGCATGGGGAGATAAATTTAGAGATAGTGGTGCTTGGTTAGCATGTTGTTTCATTCTTTTACATTTTGGCAAATGGTTGCTAAAAAGGATCATGCTAAGTTCAAGTTGAATCTTCAAGCACTTTTGGGGATTCAAATGTGGAATTTGATGACATTGGACTTATGGACATTTTTGGGGATGCCCAAATGTTGACCTACTTACAAATAGGGGGATTGGTTGTGGGATTGATATTTATAAAAAAAGACTAGGTTCTTCAAAGGGTGAAAATATATCATTGGAAAAGACAATATTTTTTAAGATTATGGTTGCATGGGCATGTATGTGTAGTACCACATGTAGAATTGCAGAAAAACCTTGTGAGACATACCCATGAAGAATTGGGACATTTTGGGGGATGTCAAATTTATAATTTATTTTAGGCCAATATTGGTGGAGAGGCATGTAGTTGAAGGTTCAACATTTTGTTTCACAATGCATGGTGTATGATTAAGTTCATGCATCATTTAATGCACACATTTCATACTTACAACATTTGTCAATCGTGGGGTTTGGATATCAATGGAATTTTGATTTGCTAGGCCATTGAGACTAACCATTTGTTATAACCGATACATGTTGGCTATGATTGGACATTTTTCCAAGTGGATTAAAATGGTTTCATTCTAGGACAAAAGTAATGAGAGGGTTGTTTATGCATTTTTGGTGTTTTACATTTCTAGTCTTGAGTAGATTTGGTGTTCTAGCATAAATATTCATGGATTGGGGCACAAAATTTTGAGAAGAATTTTAGGAATTGTGTGAACTAACTCTTATTAATTATAGGATTACTTCTCATGATCATCTAAAGCAAATGACTATGGATACAATTGTATGGTTGGCCATGGGATACCAATTTAACAAGGAAGCATCCCTAGGTTCATTTTTCTTTTACTTTCTACTTTTTGATTATGAACCCCAATTACTAGCATCTATTTCTTAGGGATGTGGGTCATGTGGTTAATTTAGATGATTTTAACTTGTGGGTTCAAACTTGTAAACATTATTTAACCTTGTTCAAAAAAAATTATGCCTATGGCAATGGAGATTTTGGCCATTGGATCCAAATGAGATTTAATGAGAAAATGTGTTTACTTGGGATTAAGGAGTATTATCCTTTTTAGGTCCTTGTCAAAAAACATACTTTTCATAAAAAGGAATTTTCAAATGAATTCTTTTGCAACTTTTTATTTATCACATTTACAATTGCCCCAATATGTCACATGTTTTTTGTTAATCATTTTTGAAAAACTATGATTTTTAAAAAATGCATAAATTTTGCCAAATTTTGCATTTCATTTTAAAACATGATCACAATTTCAAATCACACCCAAAGATTTTAACATTTTAAACTTTGGTTTCTTGTATTATAAATGGTACAACTTTGTTCTAAACTCCATATACATTGCACCACGTTTGCATCTTGTAAAGGATTGATGAATTTTAAATAGATTTTGAATTTTTGAAAACACAACATTTTTGAAAATTAAAAAAATTGTATTATGAAAATTAATGTTGAATGCAATTATTAAACATCTTTTGCTCTAACCAAAATTCAAAATTGGAACATGTAATTATTTAAGTTAGATTTCATAACATCCATGGTAGTGATGAAACACAACTTTCCATTATTAACATGCCATTAAAATGGCACCACATAGACATATATAAAAACAAATTGTAGAAAATTCACCTTTTGACATAGATTTTGGTTTGAATTTGAATTCATTTTGACCCCATTGCACAACACCAAAATACATTACTATATGCACCATTAAGGGAGGTGGATATTGACTTAAACTTTAGAGGTTTGAACTTGGAAATTATGTTTATTTGTACTAAACAACACCTACCACATTGGATGTGACAATTGGTTGTGTCATTCTACATATGAAAAAGGTTTTACCTTTTGGGATTTTGTAGTTGGAAGGTTAGGGTGGTTGAGTATGAAAAGACCATATGTGGAATTATGCACCATGTCACCTTCCACATGTGGATGGCCAAGTGGATCCATCATTAGCCATAATCCCAACGAGTTTGCAATGCATATTATGTGGAGAATCATGAGGCATAGTAACCATTTTGGTTTGTTACCATTGTTCCACGGGATGACATATGGCTTGTTTTACACCACCATTTGTGAAGGTTCCAACAAGAGATTGGGTGTGTCCACAATGCACCAATTATACTTGTTTTTATTTTGTGTTAGATTTCAATATTAGGACATAGATATGTTCTTGATTGGGACAATGGATGATCAAGGAAGGTTGTAACTTGTAATTGGTTCAACTTAAAGGATTGCAACTAGGTAAGTAATGATGGGGCTCACATTGCACCCAACCTATTGATTTCATCATGTTTGGAACCAAAGACTTTTCATGAATTACCTTATCACATTATGTTTTATTTGATCATAGATTTGGCTAACTTTTGGAGGACAATCTTGACCTTAGTTATAGTGTGATTTGTGTTCATGTTTTCATGTGTATGATTTTGCTAATTTTGATATTGTTGGGTGTCGATCTTGTAACACAACAACTATCACATATTTGTTGTAGGACATTAATTTTGTATCATTTATTATTCATGGTTGGAACCTGATTTAGCGTCAATGAAATTTAAGTTTTTTGTGTTTGGGGGATTAATTTTCATGGTGTGGTTTTAGAGTTTCATTTTTAGTGTTTTGAGATTTTAAAACACATAGAAAAAACATTTGATTATTTTGTGTGTTTTGAATGTGGATTTTTGTGGTTTGTACGTGAATTTTCTTGAACATTTGTGTGCATGTTTTCATGTGTATGATTTTGTTAGTTTCAAAAATGTTGGGTGCTAATCTTGCAACATGCAATAAATGCAAAAATCCACCATAAAAATTTATAAAATTAAATTATATATATATATATATATATATATATATATATATATAAACATTATTATCAATTGCTTCATTAACCTTTGCAACATGTTACTTTATCCAAAATTACACACACCACCTCTTCTTGTTACACCATCCTTTTTCCCTTCTTCCATTTTGGAATTGTGGATCCATTGAACCTTATTACCAAAGTAGTAGATCAAGTTTCAACACACACATGACATTTAGTATGAAAAATTATTTGTGTCATAAGACTACCATAATACTTGGGCAAGTTCAACAAACCTTTATTAAATATTTATTTATTTTGATTTTCAATTCAACATTTGTTTTTAAGTTATTTTGATTTTTGACCCAAAAAGAATAGTTTTTGGACATTTCAAGAATGATTCATGGTTCTTTGTTTTTAAATTTTCAACAAATTAAAATTGGTGGTTATTGATGAAACAAATAGCCATGTCACATTCGTGATAACATTTTTTTGACACTAAAATACTAGGTGACCAATTTGAGTTTGATAGGAATTTGCCTACATGAAATATAAAATAAAATCCCAATGATGTTAATTTATATCTGGCATGTGGCTAGGGCATTTAAACTATGTTTATCTCACCCTAAATAAATAAATAAATAAAGTAAGGTGGATTGAATATTTTTGATTGCCCAAAACATCTAGTCAAATTTTTGTAAATTGGTGGAGGGTTGAAGGGGTCAGGGAGGGGTGGTGGGGAAGGAATTTTTTTTTTTTTTCACCTAGGGGGACCTAAATAATTTGATAAGATTAATGATGACAAGGGGTGTGTCACATTGTGGCCTTTGCCATTTACATAAAAAAATATCTTTAGGTAAAAAAAGAATTATGGAAATTCAAATATTTCACCATGCAAAAATATAATCTTAAAAAGAAAAACCAAAATCCTTTAATATATTATAACTTTATAATTAATTTCAAGTTTGAACACAAGCCAAAATGTCATCTTTCAAAAATCCTCATATAAAAATAAACCTATTATTACATGGGGGCCAAAATCCTTTAAGCTATTATACTTTATAATGAATTTAAAACAAAATATCTTCGCTTCGGTAGGCAAGGCCAACAAGGCATTGCAACACACTGGCCTTGCCAATAGATAAGATGTAGTACATTTACCTATTGTGTCCACACTCTGAACACCAAAAAAATCCATTCCAATCTAAATAGTTTAAACACTTTCACCAAAGAAATTGATTCACCTAATGTGAAATCGGTTCTAAAAAGGTAAAACTTCAAAAGTTGGATCTAATGTGATAATCCTTGTCCCTTTGGGGGAAGGGCCCAATAAACCTGGTTCATTTCAATAGATAGAGGTAGGTAGATTTTGTGGATTTTGGTGATAGGATGTCAATCTCAACCTTTCAAAAATTTATTATGCTTTATAATAAATTCCAATTTAGGCTAATGATGTATGCAAAAGTGCAAAATTTATCCATTTTTGCATGTACCAAGGGGTAGAAAAGTTATAATTGTTGTAATACAATTGTTGGTTTTCATAATGATTTATGTAAAGGTAGTTGTTCTTAAGTCCTCACTTTTAATCAGGGTTTTGTTTTTGAATTTTATGAGGTAGGTGGATTTATTATCCTTCACAAGAGGACTTAGCCAAATTTGGCTAAAAGGTTGGAGACAAAAATATAATTTTTTTTCAAACCTTGTTATATACTTGTGACATATAATAACGTATGCCCTAAATATGTTAAGTTTCACTTTATTTTTTTCAAAATATGTACACTTTGGGCCATTTTTCAAAAAATCCTTTGGATAAGTAATGGTCATGTAACTTGATGTAATTAGACTATTACTTATGTAATTACTTAACAATTAAGTTTGATGATTTACTTGTTAGTTGGATTTTATAGTTGAATTATGATTTAGTCATAATTTCAATTAATGTGCATTGATTCACACATGATAATTCATGTGAAAAGTCTTAAGCACATCAATGTGCATTGACTTACACATGATAATTCATGTGAAAAATCTTAAGCACATTAATATGCCTTGATTCACATATGATAATTCATGTGAAAAATCTTAGGCACATTAATGTGCATGTTGAATCACATAGGGAACCATATGATGTGTAGATTTTAGGAAATTTTTTGTTTAACTTCCTTTTGGTTAGTACATAAGCGAATGTTTACGACCTTTGGAGACACCTTGATTTAAGAAACAAGTTATCCTATGAAATATAATAAAATTGTGAAAAAAATTGAAATTTTAATTTTGAATAATTTTGGCATAGTTATACATGTGTGAAATCCATGGTAGGAAAATGGTGTGACATACTAATTACATATAAAAAATAAAAAGAAAAGAGAATATTTATGCAAACAAAAACATAAATTTTTATAGTTATGTAATAAACATAAATAGTTTCAATCCTAGATTTGATTATGATCTATAGTCCCCATTTATTTTTGTCACCAAATGACAAAAATTCACCACAAAACAAAACCCTAGTTGTGACAAGTGTTGGCATGTTCTTTGGTTTTGAAGTGTTAAAATTGAAACTTCAAGTTCATATGGCCCAGACCTGAATTGACTCCTCTCTAGATGGAAAGTGAGACTAGGATCAGACTGTGAGATTGGCCTTTTGCAATAATCGAAACTGAATCTAGACTCATGAATAAAGATTCTTCAAAACATGGCAAGCTTTTCAAGTAAGATAGACGATTTTTTTTGAAAAGTTAGCAAGAAGGTTGAATTTTGTAAGTAGAAAATCTGATAGATTACAAATCTGAGTTTTAATTGATTGTAAAATTTGATACCTATACAATTTCTAACCTTGGATAGTGTGCAATGTGTACCCGAAACTGGGCCATGTTTTGGAACTGGGCCCAGAGGTTCTTGAATTTGAAAAATAGTGTCAAAACCAGGACTGGAGGCACTTTGAAAAAGAATGAACCAGACAACACTGGTCCTTAACTCCAAACCAGTGAACTAAAAATTTGAAAAATCTGCAAAATTTGGGAATTTATATGTTTTTTGAAAATTTTAATTGACTACTTTGACTAAGTTTTTGAAATCACAAAATTTGGGGGAAAAAAAAAGAAAAAAAAAGAAAAAAAGCCCTGATCCTAACCATTACACTCCCCTAATAAATGTAGGTTCAACATTTTTCACACATGATTGGTTTCAAATTACTACCAACCTAGTGATTGTTGCATATGGTTGACCAGGCAAAGTTGTACACCCAATTAGATGCATGAAATGATGTGTGAAATGATGTGCAGGAGACCATGTGCAAGAAAAAGATGCAGAGCCAAGCCACCCTAAAAATGCCTAACACTGGCATGATCCTGATCAGATAAAGCTGTGTAGTTTTTAGTTTCAAAAATTGTCAATTGTGGGATTTGGCTTAATGGACACATTCCTTGAAGTGTAAAACCCATTTGACTGACAACTTAGAGGTAAATAGCCTAGGCCATTTGGTACTAAATTTTGGTGGTCTTTGGTAGCTCACACTCCTGATCAGTTAGGGACACAGAGATCAGGAGGGCTTTCAGTCTTTGAGATGGGCTAGAAGAAAACATACATATAAGAGCCAATTGGTGGACCCAATGACCCATTTAGTGAAGAGGCACAATACTTTACCTATATAAACCCTATTGTCCAACACTTGGGGGTCACTCACAGTAGAGTGACATTAGAGCAATCATTCAATGTTTTCAGGGCCACTATTTCTATTGGGTTCCAGCAGTTCACTACCTGACCTAAGGTGGTAAGCTCAGTTGCAGCATTCAATAGTACCTACTAACTGGCAACCCATTTGCCTTTTACCTACTTTACTATAAACAGATCTAAATGCATCTATTCTACTTCCTTAGTGGCATCTGTTGTCCTATCAGCTACTTACCTACCTACTTACCTACCTACTTGCCTACCTACAGGGGCCTACTTGTTGACAGATAAGTTATCTAGGGTAAAACTGCCCACACATCAGCTAACTCAGGTGAGGTTTATCCACTGGAACTGAGTCATAATAGGCCAAGCCAAAATGGATGCAGGTTTGCTGCTGGTTGTTGGTTGTTGTCTGGTTCCCCCTTCCCCCCACCCCACCCCACCTTCTTCTGGGACTCAGTCGTGCCCAAATCCAACCACAATAATGTACAGTGGCCAGACCGAACTAACAGCCACCAACATGCAAATGAAGTAGGTACAATCATTCAGTTTGTCTTTTTCCGGGTGAGAGCATTATCAAATCCAACAAAACCAAAATTTCAGAGGTCAAAAATCACAACGAGCTCTTCATGTGTGCAGCCAGCTAGATGAATGAACTAGCCACATCATATAATAATAATAATAATAAGGTACCAGGCCGTAATGATTACGGCCAAAAATTGCTCTTGTAGACCTACATCACATGTAGTACCTTAAACATGCAAATTATATATATGGTATTATTATTATTATTATTATTATTTATTATTATTACTCTGCCTGAATAATTTCTCCCCTAGGGAATAATGGCTTGCAACTGTCAGTTCCTTTGTTGGAAATTGCAGTAACCCAAAACTCACTCATCACCACAACAATCACAAAAAGAATTCAATGTGCAGTACTGTTGTTATGCTAGGAATGATGATCAACACATGAACCTAATTTGTGTTACTAGGAAATTATGATCTGAAGCAGATCAACAAGCTGGCTGCAATTCTTAATTGAGCTACTAGCCTGGGAGCATTCAATCAACAGAAAAGTTTCCAAACCTTTTGCTAGATTTATAAGAATCATGCACTAGAAGATCAGCAGATTAACAGTACCAAGTGAAAATATAGTTTTATTTAAGAAGAGAAAAAAAAGAAGGGAGGACTTTGTAAGTTCTGATGCACTCACTCTCTAGCTAGCTACCAGTACTGGGGACAGGATCACTAAATAAACCAGCAGCAGTCTTGATGGACAAGCTAGCTAGCTAGCTGCAACAGGAAGCTGTAATGAATTCATCAGGATTTCAGGAGTCCTAGCTACTCGGGTGCAGTAATACAATGAATGGGGGGAAAAACACATCTTCTGAAAACTGCTGCTCATTAGGGAATGGATCATCATCATCATCATCATCATCTGCTTCAACACTTTGAACACATGAAGAAGAAAATACAACGAATCTAGTCTGGATCTGGTGTACTAAAAAGTTGCAGACTTGGATTGTGGAGAGTTTGTGGAGCTTGATCGGCCTGATTCCCGGCTGTATTACTAGCTGCTAGTTTACGTCCCTTGAGCACATGGATCATTGGTAAATTTTTTTCCTCCTCGCATGAATACCACCGTGAATTGCAGATGCAGTTCCATGAGAGCTGCTGATGATCATCATCGTCAGCCATCTGCAACAAACTAGAGGTTCAACAGAAAACTTGCTGAGAAGAGCATGATCGAAGAGAGCAGCAAGATGTAACTGTACTGATGTACAAGCAGAGCAGTTGCTGCATTGGGGCTAGGAGCTGTGGCCTTGGTAGCAGGAGTAGAAAGAGTGGGAGCCGCCTTTGCAGGAGCCTTGACAGGTACTGGAGCTGTAGCTGGAACAGGAGCAGGAGTGGGAGATGGCGGCAAGGCTACCAATCCCAAGGGGACTAGAACTCCACTGATCTTGAACATGGTCAAGTTGTAAGGGAACTGGGTGATGTTGGTGAGGATTTGCACTGTAGGTGTCACGCCCACAGGACCAATGAAGACTTCACCGCCAGTTCCATCGGTGATGGTGAGCATGCCGTCTTGTCCGTATGCGTTGCCAGTGTCTTGGTACAAGGTGGTCACATTCTCGCCTGCGTTGAGACCTCGCAGCTCGTCCACTGTGAAGTAATTCATCAGAACGTGGTATCTGAGAACGTCGGCAATCTCCCCTGTAGTGAACTTGGAATTGGCAGCCAGCCATGGAGTGAGTACATCGTTGCTGGGAAGCATGACACTGTAGGTTCTGAACCCTGCTAGCTGCTGCGCCACTCCCGTGCTGCTCAATAGGCTGTTGAATTGGGAGTACTGGGAGAATCCCAGTAACACCGCCGTCAGGTTCTGTCCTGACACCGAGTGCACCACACTTGTCATCACCAATACAACCACCAGCATCAGCTGCTGCATTTGATCTAAACTGCACGTCTTCCGAGACTTCGACATCGTGCCTTGCAGTGGTTGTTCTTTCTCGCCCGCGGGATTGATCTGTCTATCTGTTTTCTTCTTCCTAGTCCAATGCCTGCAAATGAATCCGCCGAAGCAATCCTGATCAGATCCGCATTTTCGTTATTAGCAATTGATAATATTAAGCTACTCTTGAGATCAACAACACTGAAACTGCTTGGATCGATCTAGATCCTGAACAAACAAGCAAAAACAACAATCACAAACAATGCGTACACGGATTTTTTTTAGCCGCAAAGCTAGCTAGCTAGTACAATGAGATCAATGATCTGAGAACTACTGCATTAATATGCAGAAGCAGCTTGCAGCACAGTTGTAAAGTAGTATAACTGATACACTAGTAGTGCTAGCAGCAGCAGATCAAAGTGTAGAAAATGAGAGAAAAAGGACTAGACCTCGGGGAGTCCGAGAATGGAGCTAGGTGATGCAGCAGCAGCAGCAGCAGCTCAGGGAAAGTAGGACTCTGATTCCAGCTAGCTAGTGCCCGGGATGAGAACTAGATTTAGTAGCGGAAGACGGTGGAAGTGAACTCTAGAGAGAGAGAGAGAGTGCGTGTGTATGTCTAGATCTAACAGATCACAAGAGATGAAAGACTTGTTGTTCACTAGCTAGCTGGAGAAAGTAGAGACCCACAGTTAGGAAACGGAAAGTGCAGCTGGGAAAGAAGAAGAAGGAGGAGGGTGAGAGTTGGGGGGGGAGGCGGGGAGCAGAGCCGGGGGGGGGCCGGGGGGGGGGGGGGGGGA
>Ga0116227_10003145_pt1 | contig 37002 bp, 30 predicted proteins | sample S1TSphgellanicum_FD_89693 | JGI IMG/M metagenome (GOLD analysis project Ga0116227, IMG submission 89693) | Host-associated microbial communities from peat moss isolated from Minnesota, USA - S1T2_Fb - Sphagnum magellanicum MG | ecosystem: Host-associated > Plants > Peat moss > Unclassified...
ATGTAATGGATGTCGCTACTCCTGAAGCATGGGAAAAAAATCCTGCACAGGTTCAGCAATTTTATAATGAGCGCCGTAAACAGATATTAAATGCAAAACCAAATAGGGCTCATTATGTTCTAGCTGAACTTGAAGATTATTTTAATGTTGAAATCATTACGCAGAACATTGATGATCTACATGAAAGAGCAGGGTCTACTCAGGTTACACATTTACATGGTATAATTACTAAATCTCAATCCAGCCTAAATCCTGACCTCATATATAGCATAAAAGGCGATGAAATTAAAATGGGCGAACTTTGTGCGCTTGGTACGCAGCTAAGGCCTCATGTTGTTTGGTTCGGTGAGTCTGTTCCAATGATAGAACAGGCTGCACAAATTTGTGCTGAGGCTGATCTGTTTATATTGGTAGGTACATCCTTAGCTGTTTACCCTGCTGCCGGATTAATGGATTTTGTACCTGAATTGGTCACAAAATATATTATAGACCCAAAAATCCCCAAAGTAAATCAATATAAAAATATTCTTAAAATAGAGCAAAAAGCAGCAATAGGCATGGATATTTTAAAGAAAATGATTTGTAATGAATGAGCCAAAGCAATGTGTTTTTAATTGGAGTGGAGGAAAAGACAGCACGCTTGCACTTCATTATGCGCTGCAGGACCCACTAATAGAAGTTAAATACCTGCTTACAACAGTTTCAGAACAATATAACCGGGTTTCGATGCATGGGGTCCGGGAAAGTTTACTGATTAAACAGGCCAAAAGCATTGGAATTCCACTTTATCAGATTAAACTGCCTGATTTGCCCGATATGGACACTTATAATAGCATTATGCACCAGCACTTATCTGGTTTAAAAAATGAAGGCATTACCGACATGATTTATGGTGATATTTTTTTAGAAGACTTGAGGCAATACCGTGAAAAATCGCTGCAACAGGTAGGATTAAAAGCTATATTTCCATTATGGGGGCGTAACACACGTCAATTAGTAGATGAGTTTATAAAACTGGACTATAAAACCGTCATAGTTTGCACCCAGGAAAACCTACATCGCTTATGTGGAAAAGTAATTGATGCGGATTTAATTGAAAAATTGCCAATAGAAATTGATCCATGCGGTGAAAACGGTGAGTTCCATACCTTTGCCTTTAAAGGTCAGATATTTAAGAAGGATATTCATTTTAAGCTCGGAGGGATGTTATTTAAAAAAATAGAACATCAAAAAAAAGAAGACACTGGAAGTCTAAAGCGGACATCAATAATAAAAAATACAGGCTTTTGGTATATTGATTTAATTGATTAGTGCAATTTTGGCATCATTTTTTCTTTACATATAAGATTAACTGATTACGCCTTAGATTAAATTTTATTTTAATCAGGCCGTGTTTTAATCCTAATAAATCCCTATAGTTATGAAAAAGATAGTTGTAATCGTTGCATTAAGTTCGGTATTGTTTGCCTGTAATAACAAAGCCAAACAAGAAGCGGCCCTAAAAGTACAGGAAACAGAAAAGCAAATGGCCATTAAAGCCGTTAAAGATAGTTTGAGGCTAGATAGCTTTAAAAAAGCAGAAGTTGTAAAACAACAGGAACTGGCAAAACAAAAAGAAGAGGCTGAAATTGCCACCGCCGTTGCAAAAAGGAAGTCTCTTGCCGCAGCAAATCACAGCAGTACAGGATCTGCCAGCAGTTCAAGTGCTTATGGAGGTACGCAGCCAACAGCCAAGAAAAAAGGTTGGAGTGATGCGGCTAAAGGTACGCTAATTGGCGGTGCAGCCGGAGCTGTTGGTGGGGCTATAATTGATAAGAAAAAAGGAAGAGGAGCAATCATTGGTGGTCTGGTAGGTGCTGGTGGAGGCTATTTAATTGGCCACGAGCAAGATAAAAAATCAGGAAGAGCCAATTAAAGATTGGATCCTTATAAAAAGCGGTTATTGATATAACCGCTTTTTTTTATGCACTTTAAATTCTTTTTTAACCGGGTTGGTAATAATCAAGCCATATTAATGCCATTAAAACAGTTAGTTTATAAAAATTGTACAATTTAGCTTATCTTTAAATTTAAGCATACGAATGAATATGGTTTCTAAATATAAATTTGCTTCGCGGTTTAGCACATCAAGCATACTTTGTATTGCCTCTCATTTTCTTCCCTATAAAATAGATAATCATTATCTTAAAAACAGCAAGGACTTTATACATTAAGCCCCGCCTTAGTAAAGAGGTTGGGGATAAAAATTTTGTTTAATGCTGTGCAGTAAATAAATTTTCTTTTAAACGATTGACTCAGAGTTCGTGATGGTTATTTTAAAATGAACACAGAGCTCATTCTTGCGCAATCAATATCAATTTTCATTTAATTTATTTTAATGGCTATGCCGTGTAAAGACTTTTATGCTGCTGCCTCAGCAATTGTTAATTGCTGAGGCAGAAATAATAGAGGAAAGAATATAAAATTATTAATTCATTTAGAAATGAACAAACAGATTGTAAAAATTACGGATACACCAATAGTGTTATCAAGGGGAATATTTGATTTATTAAAAGAACAGCTTAGAACCAGAAAGCTGAGCCGGTACAATGAGCTAAAATTAGCACTCGAACTTAAAAACGCTGTTCAGGTTTTAAGAAGTGAACTTCCATCAAATATAGTGGCTATTAATACGAGTGTAAAGGTTGAGCACATCAAGTCAGGTGAAATATTTGTACACAACTTAGTTGCTCCAAATAAAGCCAGGCGTAAAAATAATACCATATCAATTTTGTCGCCAATAGGGGTTGCTATAATGGGATATGGAATTGGTGCAACAATACAGTGGGAAATGGATAATGGATCGTTGCAGGTGTTTAAAATACTTGATGTGAAACCATTAAACCGTTCTTTTAATGTTAATAAATATGAATTGGTTTATTAAAATTTAAGCCAATTTGATTTAAACCATACAATATTTGGCAAAATTTGCAACAAAATATTGTATGGTTTTAATTTATAAAAAATTAATAATCAATGTATTATGATAATAAATTAAAAGTTTTTGTTTACGTAAATTTTAGATTAATTTAAGTAAATATACTTAAAAGCAAAATTTTATTTTGAATTACAAATTAAATAACTGTAATATAGGTATTTATGTTGTTTAATTAAACTAATACTGATGCCTGTTATAGGCGCTAATAAAATCAGTCCTCATCATTTTAAAACGCAATAAAACAGTAGCTATAAATTCTTCATCAAGAATTTCAAATACATCATTGACACCGCCGCCACTCAGATCCAGTTCAGCTAATTTATAGCTCTGTTCTATGGTGCCTTGTTCAAATTTGACAATATATTTTTGATTCATAGAGAAGATGCTAATTTTACATTCCGGGTGTGGCAATTCTGCTATTATTCTCATGGTATTTGAGGTTAAAGATTATTGTTTTTATAATAATGTTGTGAGGGGTCAATGCTATAATGATGACTGCGGCAGGCTAAACCCATTTAATGCTCCCCAGCTGTCAATAATTTCAAATCGGGCAAATAGTTCTTCGCTATACCATTTACGCGCTCTGGTAAGCTTAATTACATCGCTGTGTGCTAGATTTTTATAGGCGTAGTTTTTCATCGCCTCCGTGTTCTCCCAAACTGAAAAAGTGGCCTGCCTGAAAAAGGGTGCTTCACCTATACCAGCCGCCACAATAAAACCTGGAGCGTTTCGCATGGCATCAGCTGCTTTTTTGATGTTTTGCTGAAACTCTTTTATCTTGCTGCACTTGATGGTCGCTCTGGTAATTACAGCGATTCTACCATAATGTTCTTCTGTTTTATCAACTTTAAATGGTTGTATACCTGACCATAGCCCATGCGAAGATAAAGGATTTAATAAGATTGTAAACTCATCTTTTTTAAATAAACTTAACCATTTCATTACAAATGATTTTTGGTAAAATTCATTAAAATCATCTTGGTTTTCCCAGCAGCTAAGCACTCCCCAGTGTTTAAAATCAGGGGGGAGATCAACGCTTGCATTTTTTCCGCTGCCAAGAAGTTTCCAGAAATGGCATTTTTGATTTAGATAAAGAGGAAAGCGTAAAATGGCCATTCCAATAAATGCAAATGGAATGGCCGCTGTTTTATACTTTACAATGCTAAGTGCTACAATCATTTTTTAATAAATTTAAGGGCCTGTTGCGCACTTAGCGTGAATAATAATTTAAAAGTATCAATTGGCCGGGACTAAAGGTTTACACCGATTTCTTTTAAAAGAAAATCTGCCTTATCTATTTTTTGTGCCACCCAAAGTACATAACGGATGTCTACACCTATAGACCTGCTATAGCTTTCATTCCATGCGTAATCGTTGATTGTAGCTTCATAAGCCCGATCAAAGTTTACACCGATTAATTCGCCATAGGCATTCATAATTGGCGAACCGGAGTTGCCTCCGGTTGTATCCATATTGTAGAGGAATGAAACAGGCACATCATTTAAGTCTTTTTTAACAAATTTCCCAAAATCCTTGTTTTCCCATAGGGTTTTAATTTGAGGTGGATAGGCAAATTCAGGATTTCCTGTCGCACCTTTCTCAATAATACCTTTAATTGTTGTATAAGGGCGCATATAGCTTGCATCTGCTGGCCAATATCCGCGTACATAGCCGTAAGTTAAGCGTAACGTGCTGTTTGCATCAGGAATAAAGTCTTTTTTTAGAAAACGCTCTTTAACGTTTACATAATCACCCATTAGTTTATTAATTAAGCCTTCTCTTCTGTCTTTTTCAGGCTTAATTTGAGCTATCTGCTTAGATATGCCCTGTTCAAAAAGTGTTAGGGCATCATTGTAGTCATTTAGGCTTTTAAGAGATTTTAAAAGTTTGTTCATTACATAATCTGCATCTTTTAGCTTGGTAAGGTCAAATGCATCTTTAACAAATTCGTTAATCTTATTTTCATTGCTTGTGCCTTTACTGGTAATTTTATCAACAGCATCTACTTTTTGATTAGGCGAAAATTTAGAGGCGTCGGTAAGCATTCTTTTAAGGATATGTTTATCCACATCAATGTCAAACGATTCGTAGATGCCATTCAGCACTGTTTTTAATTTCGGCAGCTGTTGCTCAAAATAGGCTTGTTTTTTGTCTTCAGGCAATGCATCTAAATCAGTTTTGAACAAATTGATGTTCTTAGCTATTCCAAGCAAGCTTGTTGAGCTATAGATCTGACCGAGCCATAAATCGCGGTACGCATCACTATTGATTAATTTATAAGTATGATCTATGTCGCTCATTAAACTTCCATATTGGTTTTTTAAATCCATGTTATTGTTTATAAAGCTGGCCAGTGCAGCATCTTCCTGTATTTTTTGCTCAATTAAACCAATACCCTTTAAGCCTTTCAGTTTGCCTCTGTAATTCTTCATTACATTGGCGTTTCGCTTAATGCGTGTAGCCAGTTTAATTTCAGTGGTTTTATCTTTTTTACCAGCATTTTCCATCGTTGTATTTTCAAAGTCATACAGATCAGAAGTGTAGGGCAGTAAATAGTTCTGTTGGTATTCAATATACGCTGCCGGGCGGTGGCGGAATGTGCGGCCCGGATAGCCCAGAATAAAAACAAAATCTTCTTCATTGGTGCCATTGGCATTTACTTTTAAGAATTTTTTAGGTTTGTAAGGCACGTTGTTTTTAGCGTACTTGGCCGGTTTCCCATCAGGAGCTACATAGGCACGCATAAAAGAAAAGTCACCTGTATGCCTTGGCCATACCCAGTTGTCGGTTTCACCGCCAAATTCGCCAATATTCCGGCTCGGCACATACACCAATCTTACATCTTGTATGGTTTTGTACCTAAACAGAACATAGCTTTTTCCAATGAACATTTCAGACACTTCAGCTTTAATGCTTGGGTCTTTTTGTTCTGCAGCAAGCGCAATGTTTTTCATTACTTTATTGATCATTACAATGCGTGAAGCAGGATCGGTAATCTGAGCCACTGCACCCAGTACCTGATCAGAAACATCTTCATAACTATCAGTAATACGGCAGGTTAAGCCTTTTGCCTCTATTTCACGTTCACGTGTATTTGCAACAAAACCATTTGTTAAATAGTCATGCTCAGGTGTACTGGCCAACTGAACCGCACTAAAGGCACAATGGTGGTTGGTTACAATAAGGCCTTCATTTGATATGAATGAACCTGTACAGCCGCCCACATTAACCAGCGCATCAACCAAGCTTGGTGCATTGGGATTATAAATTTCATTTTGGTCAATTTTAAGCCCAGCTTTTTTAAGATCGAGCTTATGGATTTCACTAAGCGGAAACATACCCTCTTCAGGAGGTGTATAAGCAAATTGGAATATGCTTAAGCTAAGTAATGAAGTAAGGATTAAGGTTTTCTTGTTCATTTTATATGTATTCAATAATTTAAGGTCAAAATTAACAATTTAAACATAAATGTATCTGTATTGTTAAATTGTGACATTGCCAAATCAAGAGCAAGACAGAATATGTTAACTTTGTACAAGTAATAAGAAGATTTTAATGGCAGAAGATTTAACCATAAACAGAAATATAAGTAAGGCAGCGCAATATGAATTGTTGTTGCCTCAGATTAAAGGTCTTTTAACAGGCGAAACTGATTTTGTGGCAAACATGGCTAATGTGTGCGCTGCATTAAAAGAACAGTTTAACTGGCTTTGGATTGGTTTTTACCTTGTTAAACAAGATGAACTGGTTTTAGGGCCTTTTCAAGGACCTGTAGCCTGTACACGCATAAAAAAAGGCAAAGGTGTATGTGGCAGCGCATGGGAAAAAGCAACAACCTTAGTTGTGCCTGATGTAGATGCTTTTCCAGGGCACATTGCATGCAGCTCGGCTTCAAAGTCAGAAATTGTGTTGCCTCTTATATATGACAACCAGGTAATAGGCGTACTGGATGTGGACAGTGAATTTTTAAATTCATTTGATGAAATAGATCAAACTTATTTAGAGAAGGTTATTGATGTTTTATTAAATAATTAGTTTAGTTAAAATTGAAACTAGAAGCCGCTTATTATTTAAATCCAGATGTTATTTTTTTAGCCCGGGATCTTTTGGGCAAAGTGCTTTATACTGCTATTGGCGGTAAAGTAACTGCAGGTATGATTGTAGAAACAGAAGCTTATTTTGGAGAAAAAGACAAAGCTTCTCATGCTTATAATGGCAGAAGAACCAATAGAACTGAAATCATGTATAATCAGGGCGGAGTGGCTTATGTTTACCTTTGCTATGGAATGCATCATCTTTTTAATGTTGTAAGTTCAGTAAAAGATGAGCCCCACGCGATTTTAATCCGTGGCATTGAACCTATGGCAGGATTAGAAGTTATTGAACAAAGAAGGGGCATGCCCATCTCCAATAGGGCAATTTCTGCCGGACCAGGCTCAGTCGCTAAAGCATTGGGTATTGACCGCTCCTTTAACGCAAAAAGTCTAATTGAAAATGATATTTGGATTGACGATCAGGGAATTACTTTTTCGGAAGATGAAATTATAACTTCGCCTAGAATAGGGATTGCTTATGCAAAAGAACATGCTTTGCTGCCCTTACGTTTTTATGTTAAAAACAATAAATATGTAAGTAAGCCGAATAAGGCTTAACAAAAAAGTGGCAATCTTTATCTCTTTCATAGATAAAGATTGCTGCGCTACATTATTTTAAAAACACATAAGCAAATACAGCTAAACAAGCACCAATAATAGGGCCTATTATTGGAATCCAGGCATAACTCCAGTTGCTGCTTCCTTTGCCTTTTAATGGAATTATGCTATGGATGATTCTGGGCCCTAAATCTCTTGCTGGGTTTATGGCATAACCCGTTGTGCCACCTAATGCCAATCCAATTACCCATACCAAAATCATTACTGGCAGTGCGCCTATAGAACCAAGGCCTATTGGTGTTTTTTCAACACCCATTTCAGCATTTGTAAAATAAAAAATTGCGAAAATGAGCACAAAAGTTCCTATAATTTCAGATAAAAGATTTGAAATTGAATTTTTAATGGCTGGTGATGTAGCAAAAGGTGCTGCTTTTAAGCCTGCATCAGCTGTAGCATTAAAATGGTCTTTGTAAATCAGCCATACTAAAAATGAACCTGCCATTGCACCGCTAACCTGGGCTAGAATGTAATAAGGTACTTTTGCCCATGCAAACTTTTGTGCCAATGCTAATGCCAAGGTAACGGCAGGGTTTAAATGTGCACCACTATAGGGAGCTGCTATTGCCACTCCAATAAAAACGGCCAAAGCCCATGCTGTTGTAATGACCATCCAGCCACTGTTATTTCCTTTTGTGTCTTTTAATACAACATTGGCTACTACACCATTGCCCAATAAAATTAAAAAGCCAGTGCCTATAAATTCAGCTGTAAAATCTGTCATAATGTATTTGGTTAGGCCATTAACAGATTAATGGCGTGTGGTTATAATTTTTAATCTTCAGCAATTACTCTTGCTGCCTTTACTGCACGGTTCCAGCCTTTAATACGGCCTGCATTGTCTATGTTGGCGTCGGCAACAAACACTCTGTCTGTTTTCCACTGTGCGCGAATTTCATCCACATTGCTCCAATAGCCAGTTGCTAAACCTGCAAGATAGGCAGCGCCTATTGCAGTTACTTCTGTTACCTGTGGGCGAATCACCTTACAGCTTAAAAGATCTGCCTGAAACTGCATAAGTAGATTATTGGCCGTAGCACCCCCATCAACCCTTAATTCGGCAATGGGTATCCCAGCATCAGCTTCCATAGCTTTTAAAACATCCATAGTTTGATAAGCAATACTTTCAAGCGCAGCCCTGGCAATATGTGATTTATTAGTGCCGCGGGTAAGGCCTGTTATGGTTCCGCGTGCATATTGATCCCAGTGCGGTGCACCCAAACCAGCAAATGCAGGTACTACATATACGCCTTGGGTATCTGTAACCTTAAGCGCAAGTTCTTCTACATCAGCTGATTTAGAGATAAGTCCAAGTTCATCTCTAAGCCATTGTACTACGGCACCACCAATAAAAATACTGCCTTCAATTGCATAATGCACTTCTCCATTGATTTTCCAGGCAATGGTAGTAAGCAGGTTGTTGACAGATGTTTTAGGTGCTGTGCCAATATTCATGAGCATAAAGCAGCCTGTACCGTATGTATTTTTAACCATCCCTACTTCTGTGCACATCTGCCCAAACAATGCAGCCTGCTGGTCACCGGCAATTCCTGCAATTGGCAATTGGGCCGCAAGTATATGTCCAGCTGTTTCACCATAAACTTCACTTGATGATTTTACTTCGGGAAGCATTTGCTTTGGGATATTAAACAGCCTGAGCAGCTCTTCGTCCCATTGTAAGGCATGGATATTGTAAATCATGGTTCTGGAGGCATTGCTTACATCAGTTACATGTGTTTTTCCACCGGTAAGTTTCCAAATTAGCCAGGTGTCTATTGTGCCAAAAGCGAGTTTTCCGGCTTCAGCCTTTTCTCTTGCACCCGTTACATGATCTAAAATCCATTTGGCCTTTGTAGCAGAAAAATACGCATCTATAATTAATCCGGTTTTATTTTGGATAATACCAGCCTGGCCTTGTGCTCTTACTTCGTCGCAGTAAGTGGCTGTTCTTCGGTCCTGCCAAACAATCGCATTGTAAATGGGTAGTCCGGTCTCCTTATCCCAAACCACAGTGGTTTCACGCTGGTTGGTTATTCCAATTGAATCAATATCTGTAGCTCTGAGCCCTGCTTTTACAATTGCTTCTGCAGCAACAGATAGTTGCGTAGACCAAATTTCCATTGGATCGTGCTCTACCCATCCCGGTTGAGGATAAATTTGTGCAAATTCTTTTTGTGCCAGGCCAACAATTTCGCCTGCATGGTTAAAAATAATGGCTCTAGAACTCGTGGTTCCCTGATCTAGAGACAGGATATACTTGCTCATAATTTAGTTTATTTTGGTTGTTATTGCACAGGTATAGGTTCTTCCGGTTTCTTTTTTATGTGGTAAATATATCCATTAGCCAAAGCATTAAAAGCCTGAACCTGGTGTTCTTCCCATTGCTGGTCTGCATTTAATTCATGGGCCAGGAGGGAGGCAACTTTTGGAGCAATATCCATCGCCGCGGTGGCATCTATAAATAAAAGCCTCAGTCTTCTGCTTAACAGATCTTCAACGGTCTCGGCCATTTCATTCCGGGCGCACCAAACGATTTCTGCTGCTGTATACGGAAAATCAGGATGAAGTTTTACATTCAGTTCAGGCTGCTCTGCCATTAACTGTTCAATTTTTTTTCGGTCAGACCCATATATGTTCAAAGGATTATCTTCCTTATAATTGCTATACCCATGAATTTTTAAATCTTTGGTTATACAAGGCTCGTCTTTTAGCTTGGCGGTTTTAATTGCAAGGTTAACAGTTTCTTCGGCCATTCTCCTATAGGTTGTCCATTTGCCTCCTGTTATGGTAATCAGGCCTTTTGCGGATAGGATAAGCTTGTGATCGCGACTAATTTCTTTTGTACTGTTGCTATTGGCATTGGTAGGTGCTGCCAACGGACGTAAACCTGAAAAAACACTTAAAATATCCTGCTCGGTCGGTTTTTCTTTAAAATAAATTTTAGCTGTATTCAAAATAAAATCTACTTCCTTTTTAAGCGCCCTAGGCTCCAAACTGTGCTCTTTTAATGGGGTATCTGTTGTACCTACCAATAAATGGTTATGCCATGGAACAGCAAAAAGCACCCTGCCATCAGAAGTTCTTGGGATCATAAGCGCTGATTCACTGTTTAAAAAACGTTTATCCAGTACCAAATGGACACCCTGGCTCGGCCTAACCATTTTTTTGGATTGTGGATTGTTCATTTTCAAAATGTCATCAACAAAAACACCAGTAGCATTAATGATAATTTTGCCCGATATTTTAAATTGTTCACCTGTTAAGGTATCTATTGTTTCAATGCCGGTTACTGTTTTTCCATTTTTGAGCAGATTGGTTACTTTCATGTAATTGATCAATGTTGCACCATGCTCAGTTGCAGTTTGTGCAATATTGACTGCCAACCTTGCATCATCAAATTTACCGTCATAATAGCTTATTCCTCCTTTTAGGCCTTTCTCTTTTACACCGGGCATATGCTTGATCACTTCTGCCTTTGACAGAAATTTAGATTTTCCAAAACTATACTTACCCGCCAGCCAATCATATAGGGTTAGCCCAGTTAAATATTTTAAAATAGAAAACCAATCGTAACAGGGAATTATAAATTCTTCCTTATTAACCAGGTGAGGTGCATTTTGTTCCATTAAGCCTCTTTCTTTTAAAGCATGCTTAACCAGGGCAATATCACCCTGTGCCAAATACCTTACGCCACCATGAACAAGTTTGGTACTGCGGCTGCTTGTACCTTTGGCAAAATCAGACTGTTCAACAAGTAAGGTTTTAAAACCTCTGCTGGCTGCATCAAGGGCGGTGCCCAAACCGGTTGCACCACCTCCAATAATAATAAAATCCCATTCAGGCTGGTTTTGTAAAGTATAATTGTGTAATCTGTTCATTCGGAATTAAAAATAATAAAACGAAACAATACGCAATTATACTTAATCATTATCGAAATAATATAATATCTGTGTTAATTTTTTTTTAATTCCCCTTTGGGGTGAGTATTAACTTTATTTCTTATTTTGCATTCAAAAAAGTGAGCATATGATTAATTTAACAGAAAGACATCAATTTATAATTACAAGGTTACAAAAAGACCAATATATCAATGTGGTTGACCTCTGTAAAGAACTGAAAGTGTCATCTGTAACCATTAGAAAGGACTTAAAACTTTTAGAAGATAAAAATTTACTTTTTCGTACACACGGAGGAGCAACGGTGAATAATCCTTATACAGTAGACCGCCCTGTAAATGAAAAAGAAAAACTGCAGTCAAATGAAAAGAATAGGATTGGACAGGCTGCTGCTGCCCTTTTAAATGAAAATGACTCTATTGCAATTGCATCAGGTACAACTGTACTGTATTTTGCCAAAAATATTGAAGCAGGCATTAACTTAACCGTTGTTACCTCAGCTTTAAATGTAGCTTTAGAGCTCATGCAGGAAGCCAGCATAGAAGTGATTCAATTGGGAGGCCTGCTCAGAAAAAGTTCATCATCAGTTATGGGAAGTTATGCGGAGCATGTTTTACAGGATTTTTATTTTAACAAATTGTTTTTGGGGGTAGATGGGATTGATCTTGAGTTTGGATTAACAACCACAAACTCTATGGAGGCACACCTGAACCGAAAAATGATTGAAGCTTCACAAAAAATCATTGTTCTGGCAGATTCAACCAAGTTTGGTAAAAGAGGCTTTGGAAAAATATGCGGATTAGATGAAATAGACCATATTATTACAGATAAAGGAATATCTGAACAAATTGTTAAACATTTAGAGGGCTTAGGTGTTACTGTAACAATTGTATAAAAAAATATATATTTATTGACTTAAACTTTACCTTTAAAATATGAGAAAAACTAGAATCCATATACTGGAAGACGATCAGGAGATTAGGAATGTAATAGAGATCCTTTTAAAGGAAGAAGGTTTTGAACTTCAGCTTTCCTCATCTTTCTCTGAATTAAAGAAAAATATTCAGGATGCAATGCCTGATTTATTTTTACTAGATGTGATGTTGCCTGACGGAAATGGAGCTGAAATATGCAAAGACTTAAAAACTGATATTTTTACAAAACATATTCCAATTATTGTAATGTCGGCCCAAAACAACAGCGAAGAAAAAGCAATTGATGCCTTTGCTGATGATTATATCAGCAAACCATTTGACATTAATGATGTGCTGGACCGTATTAAAAAACAGGTTAAAAGAAGTGAGGAGATAAAAGCAACAGAAGCATAAAAAAGGAGGTTCGTAATGAGCCTCCTTTTTTAGTCTTTTATGCACCTAAACCCAACATGTTCAGTACTGCTATCTTCTGTACTCTTCATTCTTCTTGCTGCCCTAAAGCCCGAACAATAACTGTTATTACATAGATAGGATCCGCCACGTAATACACGTTTATTTGCATAGGGTTCGTCTGGGTCATAACTGGTGGCAGGCCCCTTAGGATTTACAATGCCTTTAGCGCTGTTTACCGTACTGTAATACTGATCTTGATAATAATCACTGCACCATTCCCAAACATTTCCAGCCATGTCATATAAACCATATCCGTTAGCCGGAAATGAAGCTACTGGCGCACGCGAATAATATCCGTCAGCCAAAGTATTTTGATTAGGAAAGGATCCATCCCAGGTGTTGGCTTTCGGTTTTCCACTGTTTATGGCCTCATTGCCCCAGGGATAAATGTGATTTTCAAGTCCGCCACGGGCTGCCCATTCCCACTCGGCTTCTGTAGGCAAACGTTTGCCTGCCCATTTACAGTAAGCCATAGCATCAAACCATGATATTTGTACAACAGGATGGTTTTCTTTTCCTTTGATTGAACTGTTAGGTCCCTCAGGATGCCTCCAGTTTGCCCCTTTTTGCCAAATCCACCATTGGTTGGGATGATTTAGATCAACAGGTTGATTTGTAGGTTTAAAAACCAGTGATGCAGCTACGAGTAAATTTTCAGCTGGTTTCGGTGTACCTGGTGGAAGCTGTTTCTTTAATTCACTCCAATCTGGTTTTTTCTCTGCTGTAGTCACATAGCCAGTGGCACTTACAAATTTTTCAAACGCAGCATTGGTTACTTCCGTGGCATCCATCCAAAATCCATCAACAGTTACTTTATGTTTTGGGTACTCATCAGCAGCGGCTTCTTTATTATCGCCCCCCATCATATATGTGCCTTTTTTAATCCATACCATACCCTTATGACCAGTATCTGTTTTTGAACCTGGAAATTCATTAACAGTTTCTTTTGAAGGTCGCCCAAACCGGTCAGGAATATTAGAAGCACAGCACAGTGCTGTTTTTGAATTTTTAATTGTTGCAACCGGTCTTATTGCTTTTGATGGTTTCTCCTTGCATGCAAAAATCATCAAAAGTAAAAATGGGCAATAGAGGAGCAAACGGTTTTTATGCATAGGTTAAAGTTATGTATCAATTGTCATTATCAGTATTATTTTTTGTGTATACCTGTCTATTTACGGCCCAATTAAACATAAAATACTATCTTATGTAAGGTAGTGTTGTATTTTTTAAAATTTAAACAAATGATGTTGTAGATTTTTTTTTACATTAATGTGTAATTTTTTTTATTTTTAGCGTACATTTTTTAGATATTTACGGTATATATAAAAAATGATCAATTTCCCCAATTGAAAATTATGAAAGAGATTGTTCATTTTCTCTGTTAAATTTTAAATCTACTTATGCTAAACGCCAAAAACCATTTACTCACAAATGAAAAAGAAAACCTCCGTATACTTTATGATCAGTATGGCGCTATGCTTTTTGGTTTTTTATGCCATGTACTGAAAGACAAAAAACTTGCTGAAACTCAGTTAATAGATATTTTTGCTTCACTTTCTATCAATTTTAAATCAAATGAATGGGAGGGGAGTAATAATTGGTGTAAATTATGCCGTTTCGCTAAGTCAAAGCTGGCTGAACTGGAAAATAACCAACAAACCAGAGGTATGCATTTTGAAACTGTTCAGCCCTCAACAGACTTAGGGCTTATGCAATTATCGGGATCAAAATAAATTGTTTTGTGCAGTTTACCATCACGGAAAAACAGTTGCCGAAATTTCTAAAGAGATCAATAAAACAGAGGCGTCCATCAGAAAGTCTTTACAGGAGACATTCACTAAACTTAGAGAAGGTGTTGAAAATTAACGAATATTTAGAGAGTGGAATTTTAGAAAGCTTTGTTCTAGGTGAAATTACACCGGAGGAAGAGCGGGAATTAATGGCCGCTAAAGTGAAATATCCAGAAATTAAAGATGCGCTGGAAGCTTTAGAAGCTGATATGGAACGTTTAGCGCAACTAGAAGCCATAAATCCGCCACCGGGCAACTGGTCAAAAATAGAAGCACATATTCAGGAACTGCAACGTACAGAAGCACGTATTTTAACGCATACAGACTATACTGAAACAAAACATAAAAATGGAACAGACAATTATTATATTAATGTAGAGTCGAGCTCAAACCACATCCGTATACATAAACTTTGGCGATGGGCATTTGTTTTTGTGTTTTTATTGGGGAAAATATTTTTGGCCTTTGCTATTTATTTCTTTTTAGAAAGCAGACAAGCTAAAGAAGAAATAAAAGAGTTAAAAATGCGGATACTGCACATTGAATCTCATAAATAAGGTTTGCTTTGCAAATTGCTTTCTGTTTAAACTATTTATAAAAACTGTTGGGATTGCATAAATCCTGATCATACCTTAATTAAATTTCATTTACACCTTTCATAAGTATGGTTTAAATGCTAAGCTTATGTCAATACTTGCTTTAGCTATATGAAAATTATTTTTATATAGCTAAAATTCTTTATTATCAATATTAGAGTGGCTAAAATATGTGGTATGCAATTTGTAACCGGTTGTGTTTACTACCGAAATGTTTAAATTAGGCACTCTAAAATATCCGCCAATGATTAAAAAACTCCGTTGTTTAGTTGTAGATGATGAGCCTTTTGCCATAAAAATACTTAATAACCTGATCCAGAATCATCCATATTTAACAATGTACGGCAGCTATACCAATCCTTTGCTTGCGCTCAGTAACATTAATAAAGAAGATGAGATTGATATCTTATTCCTCGACATTGATATGCCCGAATTAAATGGATTTGAACTGGCATCAAGAATCAGGCATATGGCACCTTATCTCATTTTTACAACCTCACATGAAAAATATGCTTTAAAAGGCTATGAGGTTAATGCAAACCAGTTTTTAATTAAACCCATTACTGATCGTGCTTTTATAGATGCAATTAATAGGCTGAGAACTGAACCTACAGTACGTCAGGAATTGGCAAATATTGAAACAGATGACAGCTTATATTTAAAACTTGAAGTTAAAGGCAATATCAGGCGGATTTCTAAACAGGACATCATATATATAGAGCCTATTAAAGGGTCTAACTACATGAAGGTAGTTACAAAAAATGAAGAACTGAAAACGCTTTCCAGCATTCGGTTTATCACCAATTTGCTGGACAGTGATAACCGTTTTAGAAGGGTGAGCCGAAGCTATATCATCAATACATCTGCAATCATATCTGTAAAGGGTAATGTTGTTTCGTTGCAGCAAAATCATCAGGTTACGATTGGAAGTGCATACAAAGAAGTTTTTTTGAATTATATTATGGAACGTCTTTTAAACGAGCCTAAACAAACCATTACTAAATATTTGTAACCGATTGGTTATTTAAAATTATTGAACAAAAAGGCAGTTCCCCATGCCGGTATTTTCTGTAAAACAAGTACTTAATTCCATTATTAATTGTTTTTCTGTTCATGTATTTTTTAAATCTTAAAAGTACATCCCCTAATTAAATTTTTGATTTGTGTAGCCTGCTAATCGGTATGAATAGAGTTATTGTTGATTTAAAGATGATTTTGAGTTTGAAAAAATACCGTGTACATATTATTGCCTGGATAATTTTTATTATTGCAGAGTTTCAAATTGCAAATGGCTATAGTCAGGACGTTCCAAACATTCTTAAAATCTTTCCCTATTATATCCTTAATATAGTCGTTTTTTATGCAATGGCGCATGGGGTTTTTCCATATGCCTTAAAGGAGGAACCCAAAAATAAATGGAAATTTCTACTCAGGTTTCTATTGGTGATCACCATGTACATTAGCCTTAAATATCTGATTGATCTACTTATTTCTTCCCCTGGTCATTTTACATCTGCTTTAAATTTTGAAATGCCCGCTTACCTTTTTAAAATGGTAAGCTTTATACTGCCCGCTGTTGGTTATTTTTATATGTTGCAATATTTATCTGGCAAGCAGGAGTTATATCAGTTACTGGAGGCACAGGTCAATGAAAAACTGCAACAGGCCGCACATCAAAAAAATATGGCACTTTATCGGTATAAAACGGTAATGATGCATGTAAATCCACACTTCATTTTTGGTACAATAAATTATGTTTACGGTAAAATACCTAGGCAGGATAAAAAAACGATGGCTGTTTTAGTTCATTTATCTGATTTGTTGCGCTACTCCTTAAAAAATGAGCAATTATTGCTTTATGTACCCTTGATTGAAGAGTTAGAGCAGTTAACCCTGCGCATTAATGTTAAAAAATTAACACACCAAGAAAATATTTATTTTGAAATCAATCCTGCCCAAAATTTAGAATCTTTAAGTTTTGTTGCCATGGTATTAATGCCTATTATCGATAAAATCCTTAAGCTGGGCAGATTAACAGACCCAGGCTTCATTACAACCTTATGTTTATCTGCCACAGATGAACAATTAATGATTGAATTTGAAAATTTAAAAATTATACATGGCCTGCAAGAATTTGAAGAAGAACTGATGCTTTGCAGGCAACGTTTAAAAGTTGCATATGGCAATGAGGCTTCCTTAATTTATGAAATAGGAACTTGCACCGACCGTTTGGTGATCACATCAAAAATTAATAATGTAGAAACTGAACTAAGTTAATTTTTAAAAAGTAATTCTATAAAAGGGCTAAGTGTTTTTGCTGTAATTTTTGAGGTATTTTTTAAACATAACCTGGCTTCATGTATGCAGGTTTAACGGTTATATTAAGCTCGTCGGCTCATAGTATGTATAACTTCAAAACAACGAATAAATGGATCAGAATATGACTTAGGAAACAAATCTAGTGCTTTTTGAATATCACCCATTACAAAATCACCTTCTGCAGCGTTAGATGAACTGCTGTATCTCAAATTTTCAGAACTGATCTCCTCATCCTTGGCAATGAGGTTTCGGTTTGTCTTCGGTTTATTAATAATAAGTACAAAAAGCCAGGCTTTAAGACAGGTGTTCTGTACTAAATCTGCATCATCATCTGGATTTTAGTAAAATTTAGGGCATCTAGCCGTAGCGACATGGTATAGAACTGACCATGAGGCTGAATTCATTTTTTGCATAGTTTATGTTTTAGATGTAAGTATTCAAAACAAATTTTACACCAATTTTTTAATTTAAAATACTATTATACAGTTGGTTTAGCAAAAACATATAAACTTCTTCATTATTTGTTTGTTCCTTACAAAAATGGATTTAAGAAATATAAATTTAATTCCGAAATTTAACTCCTTTAATACTGATATGAAAATAGCTACCTATAACGTGAATGGCATTAATGGGCGTTTGCCTGTACTGTTGCGCTGGCTTTCAGAAACTGCTCCTGATGTGGTTTGTTTACAGGAACTTAAAGCCCCACAAGAAAAATTTCCGGAACAGGCCCTGTTGGATTTAGGCTATAATGCCGTTTGGCATGGCGAAAAAAGCTGGAACGGTGTCGCCATACTGGCTAAAAACAGCGAAATTAAATTGCTGAGGCGTGGCTTACCGGGTGAGGAAGAGGATTTGCACAGCCGTTATATAGAAGCAATGGTAAATGACGTGGTTATAGGCTGTATTTATCTGCCCAACGGAAATCCAGCACCCGGGCCTAAACTGGATTATAAAATGCGCTGGTTTGAACGCTTAACTGCGCATGCGGCAAACTTGCTTACATATAACCTGCCTACAATGCTGGTAGGTGATTTTAATGTGATGCCAACTGAACTTGATGTATACAAACCTGAGCGCTGGATAGATGATGCACTTTTTAGACCTGAAGTACGTTTGGCCTTCCATAATCTTATCGCTCAGGGATGGACGGATGCCATTCGAAAACTCTATCCAAATGAGGTCTTCTATACCTTTTATGACTATTTCCGTAATGCCTATGCGAGAAACGCTGGTTTAAGAATTGACCATTTTTTATTAAACCAACAATTGGAAAACAGGTTGGCAGCTGCCGGCAAAAATCATGATGTGCGGGGCTGGGAAAAAACCAGTGATCACGTACCTGTTTGGGTTGAGATAAGCTGAGGATTAATTTTTATTATTCTCTAATTAAGCTCTATTTCGCTTCTTCAATACTAGCGATAAAATCATTATGCCTATGCTCAATCCAATTAAAAGCCCATAAACACCATCAGAAAACTTCTTATAATGCATGCCCAGCAGACTTGCAGCCAGCAACAATTGTCCTATAAGCAATAAAATATTAATCATTTGTTGTTTTTTCATTGGATGCGAATTTTAAATTTTACCAGATGGCCCACAATTATAACCAAAAGGGCTTACAATTAAAGCCATTCCTTTTTTTTAAACCAGATGTAAATTAGGAAAGTAATGAGTGCCATTAAAAACATTACACCCGGATAACCGAGCCTCCATTTTAATTCGGGCATCACATCAAAGTTCATCCCATATACGCCCACAATAAAAGTAAGGGGCATAAAAAAAACAGAAAATATAGTTAGGATCCGCATCGTTTCGTTCGTTCTTTGTGAAGCCGCAGAAAAATAAATATTTAATAATTGATGTATATTATCAGAAAAAGAACTTAAAATGCTCTGAATTTTCACATATAAATCCCGAGTATCCCTTGTGTTGACATTGCCGGGATTGGCATCTATTGTTTCTATAATTTCTGATGAAAGCAGGATAATCCTATGCATTAAATCCACCTTTCTTTTTAAAAAATATAGCCCTTTTAATAAAGGCGACTTTTTAGGTCTTAAAAAAACAACTTCTTCAAAATATTCAACTTCTTTTGCAAGTTTTTTTAAAGGCTTTTCAAAAGTATTTAAACAGGCATAAACAATTGAATTGACAAGTTCTAGGGTATTGCAGCAGTTTTTATTCTTTACCTGTTTAATCAGTCCATTTAAAAATTCGCGTTTATGAAAATGAACAGTAATTAAAAATTCTTCTGAATAAAAAATGGCCATTTGAACAGTTATTTTTTCCATATGATCTGCATTTGGTTGATCATCAGGCATATTCATCCTAAAAATAATAAATGCATATTTTTCCATCCGCTCAAACTTTGGCAGGTGGTCGTGTTGAAGGGCATCATTGATTAAACCCGCATGCAGTTCGTATTTTGAGCCTATTTCTTCTAGCTCATGCCGGCTTGGATTAAACAGGTCAATCCATTCATAATCATGATCACTTTTATTTGCTATTTCTTCTAACATAATGCTAATGACAAAATCTGTGATTTGTACAAAGAGCCCTTCAAAACCTGCTTTTAGATCTTATCGGGACTCATAGGCTAAATGTTAGAATAACCACATTATTCTCAAATTGTTTAGTTATTGTACTGTTCCAGCTTGTAAGAATAATCTTTTAGAAGAGCGCTGTACTGTATGTTATATTGTGTTTAAACGGTATTATACAAGTAAATACGGGTAGCACACAGTAGAGAAAAAAATAGGAATCAAAGCTGCAGTTATTTATTTATACTGTAATCATTTTGATTAATAGGCATATGAAAACCTAAAAAGGATGTTTGTTAAAATCTACTCTGCTCATGGCACTTTTTTCGTATAGCGCAACGCAGTCATGATTATATTTTGGGTCAAAATTAACCGCTCCGGGCTCTAACTGGCTCGGAGCGGCTGTGTGGTTCATAAAGAAATAAACTTTGGTATTGCCATATTTGGTATGGGGCATAAAATTGCCATAATTTAGCATTTCACTCCATATAGAATCTTGTACAGTAACCACATAAATACGTTGTATGGGCCCAGTGTTGTTTGCATTTCTATACGAAACAATCTCTTTAAAGCCAGCTTTCATGTCTTTTATGCCGGGTTGAGAAAGGGAGTTCTTAATCATCCAAAAAACAAGGACAATGATGCCCAAGCTCAAAAGATATGAAAGCTTTTTATTCTTCATTTATAAACCCGGAAGTATTTTTTCTATTACAGCCAGTCCCTCATCAATATGCTTCTGTTCAATGCATAAAGCCGGACGGAAACGGATGGTTTGATTGCCACAGCCAAGAAACATTACATTGTTTTCCATGCCCTTGCCAATAAAAGCATCGCGCATTTCTTTATTCGGAAAATCAAACGCACAAAGTAATCCCTGACCGCGTACATTGCTTATTTTATCAAATTTTTGAGCTAAGCCCTGTAAATTGTTTTTTAAATAGGCTCCAACTTTTGTTGCATTTTCGCAAAGCTTATCCTCATCTAAGATCTGAAGAATCTGCGTAGAGCGCACCATGTCAACTAAGTTACCTCCCCAGGTAGAATTTATACGGCTAGGCACATTAAATACGTTGGTTTCAATCTCATCAACCTTAGTACCTGCCAAAATACCACATACCTGCATTTTTTTACCAAAGGCTAAAATATCAGGCCGTGCTTTTTCGCTGTAGTGTTGGTGGCACCAAAATTTACCTGTTAGGCCAACACCTGTTTGTACTTCATCATAAATTAAAAAGGCTTCATTTTCGTCCGCTAGTGTTTTTAACTGAATTAAAAATTCTTCACGCAAATGGTTATCGCCACCTTCTGATTGGATCGGCTCAACAATGATGGCACAAATTTCATCTTTATTTTGTGCAAAGGCCTGTTTAATCTGTGCAATAGACAGTTCTTCAGTTTCTATAGCTAATTTTAGATGATCACCTTCTAATGGAAATTTAACCTGCGGCACACTCACCCTTGGCCAGTCAAACTTGGCAAACCATTTCGTTTTATCAGGGAGGGTATTGGTTAAGCTTAATGTATAGCCTGAACGGCCATGAAATGCTTTTTCAAAATGCAGTATTTTAAAACCCTTTTCTTCGGCATAGCCTTTTGCAAAGTTTTTTTGTACTTTCCAGTCCATGGCTACTTTAACTGCATTTTCTACAGCTAAACTGCCCCCAGCTATAAAAAAAGCATGTGGTAAATAATCCGGAATCCCAACTTTAGAAAACGTATCTACAAATTGCGCATACTGTTGTGTGTATACATCAGAGTTTGAAGGATTTGCTATTGCAGCCTGTAAAAGATTTTTTTTAAAGGCTTCATCGTTAATCATTTTGGGATGGTTATAACCCAAAGGCACTGATGCAAAGCAGGTAAAGAAATCTAGCAGTGTACGCTTATATTTTGAATCGTAAATATAAGCGCCATGGCTCTTTTCCATATCATAGGTAAGGTCAAAACCATCAGCTAAAATATGCTTGCTTAAGGTTTCATTTACTTGATCTGGAGCGACAGATAATTGGTACATAAATTCTATATTTTGGTGTGCCCAAATGTAATAAAAAGGCTCTGATTTGCAAATTCAGGCACTTTTTGTACTTAAATTGAAAAAAATAGGTTTAAACTGTTTAAAGTATGATTTTAGGTAAAATCAACACTTCAAAGCCCAAATTGTGGAAAACTTTTTTAATAAAATTGGTTTTAAAATGGGTTTTTTTTGCAAAAAGAGGTTCGTGATCAAATAAATTGAGGGTTTAATTTTCGGTGAAATAGGGGTGGGTTGGAATCTTTAATTATTGCAAATAGGTTGTGATTTGCTTTCATTATTCATAAGTTCATATGTTTTTATCTGTATTCATGAGCTCGTAGACTCGGTTCTTTGAACTATTGATATTTACAACAACAAATATTCGGGATGGCAATCGAACTGATCGTTGTGATTTGCTTTCATTATTCATAAGTTCATATGTTTTTATCTGTATTCATGAGCTCGTAGACTCGGTTCTTTGAACTAATGATATTTACAACAACAGCAACGATACAATAGCTGTAAGGTTTACCGTTGTGATTTGCTTTCCTTCTTTGAACTAATGATATTTACAACAACGATAACCCAGTTAAAATAAAAGCTTATAGTGTTGTGATTTGCTTTCCTTCTTTGAACTAATGATATTTACAACAACCATGTTTGCTTATTATCTACCCAACGTTGAGTTGTGATTTGCTTTCATTATTCATAAGTTCATATGTTTTTATCTGTATTCATGAGCTCGTAGACTCGGTTCTTTGAACTATTGATATTTACAACAACCGAAATGTTAGCGTCCACCGCAATACTTACGTTGTGATTTGCTTTCATTATTCATAAGTTCATATGTTTTTATCTGTATTCATGAGCTCGTAGACTCGGTTCTTTGAACTATTGATATTTACAACAACAACCTGCTGTTGGATTAATTTTCCGATATGGTTGTGATTTGCTTTCATTCTTTGAACTATTGATATTTACAACAACAAAACCGTAAATTTTTTAAAACTAGAAAACGTTGTGATTTGCTTTCATTCTTTGAACTATTGATATTTACAACAACATGTCTGTTTTCTCGGCAACATCATCGATCGTTGTGATTTGCTTTCATTCTTTGAACTATTGATATTTACAACAACATTGAGCCAATACACTAGACGTAATGATATGTTGTGATTTGCTTTCATTCTTTGAACTATTGATATTTACAACAACTGCAAACCAAGAAATTATTGACGTTGGCATGTTGTGATTTGCTTTCATTCTTTGAACTATTGATATTTACAACAACTTTAAACTCATTGTATGCCGGTGATCCGTTGTTGTGATTTGCTTTCATTCTTTGAACTATTGATATTTACAACAACAATCGATAACGAATTTAGCAGGTTTAGTGAGTTGTGATTTGCTTTCATTCTTTGAACTATTGATATTTACAACAACCAGCATCATCAATTGTTGCTGTAAAACCTAGTTGTGATTTGCTTTCATTCTTTGAACTATTGATATTTACAACAACGCAGCAGCAGATTTTGGAAAGAACTTCGAAGTTGTGATTTGCTTTCATTCTTTGAACTATTGATATTTACAACAACTTAGTATGTAAAGTTAAGCAATTAATTTCAGTTGTGATTTGCTTTCATTCTTTGAACTATTGATATTTACAACAACTGCGCAGGCTAAGACCAATCAATTTGCTCAGTTGTGATTTGCTTTCATTCTTTGAACTATTGATATTTACAACAACATCGTGATGCTTTTTAATTCTCTTTAGATAGTTGTGATTTGCTTTCATTCTTTGAACTATTGATATTTACAACAACCAGAAAATAAAGATTTTTGGCTTGCAATAGTTGTGATTTGCTTTCATTCTTTGAACTATTGATATTTACAACAACTAAAAAATCATCAAAAAACGACACTTTTCGGTTGTGATTTGCTTTCATTCTTTGAACTATTGATATTTACAACAACAAGGTCTTGTAACATATCTCCTGATAGCGTGTTGTGATTTGCTTTCATTCTTTGAACTATTGATATTTACAACAACATCTGCAGTAACCTTTGCTCCAGCTACCTTGTTGTGATTTGCTTTCATTCTTTGAACTATTGATATTTACAACAACATCCTGGCTCTTTCCCTGCCTCTAGAAACCGTTGTGATTTGCTTTCATTCTTTGAACTATTGATATTTACAACAACATCCTTATATCAAAGGACATGGCTATAAAGGTTGTGATTTGCTTTCATTCTTTGAACTATTGATATTTACAACAACATACCTTGGCTCAATTAATTATCCGTCAGTAGGTTAGTTCAAAAATTAGAATTAAAAAAATCCTGATGTATTTGCATCAGGATTTTCATTCTAATCGTTATTTCATTCCTATTCTAGAATAATTCGAGCTGTTGTGGCGTATCTGGAAGTTCTTTTTCTTTTTTACCATAAAATAATTCCATCATCCCAAACTGCTTGTCGGTAACCGTCATAATACCGATATGGCCTTTTTCTGGCAATAGCTTTTTCACTCTTTTGATATGTACATCTGCATTTTCGCGACTATTGCAATGTCTTAAATAAATCGAAAATTGAAACATCGCAAATCCATCACGCATAATATCCTTACGGAATCTGCTGGCTACGCTACGTTCTTTTTTGGTTTCGGTAGGTAAATCGAAAAAAACTAATATCCACAAAATTCGATATTCATTTAAACGCATGATTTAAAAGGGTAATTCTTCCGTTTTGTCTTTGCTATTATAAATAGAGGGGGCTTCGGTCACTATTTTGGGCGCTTCACTAAAATCCATAGGAGGTTGAGCGTTTGGCTTCAAAATTTTTCATTAAAGGGTAATTGATCCGTCTTGCGGTACCTTCGTAACATTTCGCCAAGGATGAAGTGGTGCTTTGGAGGCCAACCATCAGCGGACTTCTATTTTTATCGAAATGGACATCAACAGTAGCGATGCCCAAAAGCTGTGCTTTGATAGACGTTCCCAATTCCAGAAAGTTTTCGCCCCGATCTATGATACCCAGAACAATTTCATCCACATAAGGACGATAAGGCTCCATAATATCATCAGCCAGGCAATACGCATTGTATTTGTTCCGGTGATGAATACCAAGGGTAGGTAGTAAGCCTGAGCAAACCAAACCTCGGGCCACTATTGCTCTTAAAATGGCATAGCCATAATTGAGTAAGTTATTTGGTGGATCGCCCTCTCGGCCACGAAAGAAATCGATTTTTTTCGGAAAAACATTCTTCCAATAATAAGCGGCGGCTCTACCTTCGTAATTATCTGGATCGCCCGAACGAACCGATTTTGCCCAATGCACCATATTATCGCAGGCGATGCCTCTATTAAAAAGTACAGATGCCTGATTTAAAATTTTGGCTTGAGTGGTTTGTTGCCACAATTGTTTTTTTAAGGGCTGCGAAGCATCTATTTGATAACGAAACCGCTCACTTTGTGTATTGTGACCATCAATCGGCAACATCATGCCGGTAGGCAATCGACTGTTATTACAGGTTATAATGGCCACATTATTTTCTAACAATGCGCCAATGCAACCGTGGGTAATGGTAATTTGTTGGTTATCTAAAATAATAATGCCAATATCTTCAATCGGAACTGATTTTTTAGATTCCTTTTCGCCCAAAGATTTTAAATGTGGTAAATCAATAGCGAGCTGGTTTTTCTGTAAACTCAGGTAAGCAGGGTTACTGAAGTGGAGCGTTCTTTTGATCATCTTAATCTATTTTATCCAATAGGGTTTTATATCTCTACCCAATTTGTCAATATCTACTTTAATACATCGTTTCCACATATTTGTATCGCCGTATTTAATTTCTTCTTCTAATTTTTCCGTATTTAAAATATTTTCAGCCTCATCTCCATTTACCCTAATAGAATCTGATTTGTATAGATGCTGGAAAACAATTTCATTTCTACTTGGCGTCATTTCTTTTACTACAAAAAGCTTAGGAATAATCTCTCTTTTTTCATTCCAATTTATTTCTGTAATTTGCTCATCTGTCAAAGCTTCATCTGGTATATAGACTATATCATTTTTAGAAAGAGTAAATAATAATTTATAATTTTCTTTTTTAATTAACTTCTGATAATCAATTTTATCTGGTTTCTCTAATGTTATGATTTTTACCGCATCAAAAAACTTTAAAAACTCTATTTCTCGTTTTGCATCTTTTCTGTCTGAATTTTCTGAGACAAAAATATAGCTCATAAACACATCTCTTGAATAAACATATCGACCATCATTCAATTCATACAAATCTTGGAAGAAACTTTTTTGTCTTGCTTTTTTAACAAGAGTTGGTTTTCCTGATAAGAAAATTGGGTTTGAGATATATGTTTCCTTTAATTTATCAAGCGAGAATTCTTTTAGTTTATTTTTAATAGCGATAGTTGTTTCAGGTTTTGCATAATCTATATTTTCTAAATCTGAATTTTCTAAATCTTTTATTTCAAGCCAATTAAATTTTCCATCTTTTTGCTTAACCCTTACTTCGTAAATCGCATTATTGTAAAGTGGAATTTCTCTTACTTCACGTATTTTGGTATTTTCTTCTTCTTTAAAAGATAATTTCAAGGCTTTGATTTCTTCAATCTTCTTATTGATATATTTCAATCGATATTGCCCAATTCTTCTCAGTCTTGGATTAGAAATATCCTTTATTTCCTTTTCACTATTCAAATCCATCGATAATCCCATTGGTCTTACCGATGCATTCTTTTCTATGAAAGTTGACAGCCAAGTCATTTTCTCTCCTGTCTTTTCGTGAATGAAAAGTTGCTCATCTTCAATTCTTTTCAAAACTTTTTTAGCAAAATCTTTTACCGTTTGTGTATTTAATGTTTCAGTTTCATATTCTTCAAGTAATGAAATTAAAACATTTTGATATTTCTCTTTTAATACGGTTTCCTTGATGATTTCGTTAAAAGATTTAAAATGAACTAATGTTTGATTTAGATTGTCGATTTTCTTTTTGAACACAAAAGGAATTAGTTTAACAATATCTATCTTCTCGTTTTCAAAATATTTCTTCTTTGTGTAATTAGTCTGCAAATGTAATTCTCCTCTTACAGAAGCCACTTTACCAGACTTAATGTCTTTGTTATTTCGATGTTTAGACGGGCTAATTAAAACGTTTGAATTTTTATGCGAAATCAATACGTTTTGCAAAGCTTCTTTCACTTCTGGAATAAATTTATTTTCATCCCAAGGAAATTTGATTTTACTACTGCTGTTTCCAATACAGATGTCATTTTTTATACTTTTATATTTTGCTTTTTTGCTGTCATCGTTCTCTACATCTACACTATTTATGGCATTCAAATTATTAATGTATTGAATATGATTTTGCTTTGTACAAGCAATGATAATGGCATCTAAAGCGTGATGGCGGTGGTCAATTCGTTTTGACATTCCAGCGTATTTTTCTACATCTTCGTATTGGTTTGTTTTTGTATTAAAATGTTTCGTGGTATAAATAAGGTTTTTCATCTCGAAACTTTCGTCAGAGGAAGAAAATTTATAGGGTTCTATTTTAGTTGTTCCAGAAGTTAGATTTTTATTTAAAATAGGTTCTACTTCATCAATTATTTTTAGTATTTCTTCTTTTGAGTTAAAGTCAAAATCTTTTTTTCCAATTTTTATTTTAACACCATAAAATTCTTCATCAAGGGAATTTGATTTTTTAAGTTCATTAAGGAATTCTTGCTGTTCGGAAACTGACTTTAATTGGAATGTTTTCCTACCCGTAGGAGCTTTAAAAGAACTATATCGTTCTTTAACCAATTCTTTCCAAATATCATTCAGCTTCCACTTTTCCCTTAGCATATCTGTTATAGCGCCAGATGTTACCCAAACTTTATCTGAACCTACCAATTCGCCTAATTTTTCTTTTAGCTTTTTATTGATGTATTGTGTTTCTTTTAAAGTTCTTTCAATTGGGTCTTCTGGGATTTCTTTACGCAAAAGATTATTTCTTTTTCCGCTTTTTGGAAACATTTCTTTCACGTGGTCTTCCCATTGAGAAGCCAATACAAGAGGTATATCTCTCTTACCTACTTTTACAGTTCCTACTGGGTTTCTTCTGCTTACAATAAATTCATAAGCCGTTTTACTTCCCTTTTCTTGGTTAACTTCTCTCCAAGTGATTACTTTGTTGGCATAAGCGTTGGAATAATATCTTTCTTTTGGAAGAATATGTTCAATTTCCACAACTTTTCCTCTTGCAAATACATCCGTTAACGGAATAGGCTGATTGGTGTAAGGACATTTAAAATTCTGCTCCAACCATAAAAGATATTTTGTGACCTCGGCATTGCTTGGTTCTGTGAGCTTGTATTCTTTTTCTTTAGTCTTAAATTCTACAGGTTTTTGATACTTCACTACATCTTCTATGATTTTAATTTTGTCCAAATTGCTCCCCGAAATTTCTGTATCCAATTGAGAAATATCTCTGTCATCTTCTAACATAGCTTGCTTTATTTCCCTTAGCATTTTCTTTGCCCATTCATTTTTAGCAGCACCGTTATTCATACCTTCCCACATTTGTAGGCGTTCATCTGCACTTGCTCTTAATTCTCGGCTCAATTCTATTCTTACCTCATCAAAACCATAAATCCCTTTCAATTGATTTACAATAGAAATGGTTTCATTTACTATTTTTTCAACTACCGGATTGTTCATCGAATGATTTTTTACCCGCTCCATTATTTTTGTTTCAGCTTTACCTTTTGAGGAATGTGAACCATAAACAATTGCGGCAGCTTCCCAATAATTGAGATACCTAAATTCATTCTCAATCGTAAATTTGGACAACCTAATTCTTGCTTTTCTATCGGTTACAAAATCCTTTAATCCACTGAGTTTTTCATCTGTATCAATGTTTATTTCCGAACTATTTAAAGATATTAATTCATCAACTTTCGTTTTTGTTGTTTTTGAATAATTCTTTCTATCACTCATCAACGGAAGCAAATTTCGGATTGCCTTCGCCGATAAATTTGCCATTCCCGTATCGTCAAACTGTACTTTTGCAAGCGTTAAGCAAATGTCTTCGTCAAGTTCAAAATGTTTGTTTATTATCGAAGCTACTTTGGCAACATCACTATTTGTAATGTCGTAAATGATTTCCCAAAGTAGTTGAAGATTGGTTACTTTTTTATTTTGGTCGTGAAGCATTTCAAACCATTTTGCTGGTTTTTCTTTCAGAATATTTTGAAGTTCGGCTTTAGTTGTATTTCCTTTTAACTTAGTATCATCATATGTTCCGTCTCTTTTTCTTTTTCTAAAATTGACCGAAAAGAACTCGTCCATAACTTCTCCTGTTTCTAAATCCCAGCCTTGTTTTTTGGTGGTTTTCGCTTTCTTTTTTTCTTCAATTTCATCAAAAGTATCTAAACCTAATTCTTCTTTCACAAAAGTTCGCCAACTCAGGGTTTTACTTTCTTGTAATTTTTTGAACAAAAGTTCTTTTACTTCTTCAATCGTTTTACCAGTAAGTTTTTCGAAAAGCTCTGCATTTTCAAACAGATTTATTTTTTCGTCTGCTGTGTTCCAAATTAATCTTACATTATTGATTTGTTGCCAAACTTTAAAATCCTGAAATAGGGGATGGCTTCTTGGTACAACCGTTCTTCCGATATGCTCTTCCCTTAATTCTTTCGTTCCTGTTCCCTTAATGGCAAACTCTCTTTTGACTTTTATTTTCTCAAACTCGCACCTGCCTTTGCTCTTTGCTTGTTGCCAAGGCCGTTGAAAGAAAATAATCTTATCTTTTATCAGGGTTTGTAATTGTGCTTTATTTCCAGTTTTACTAATTACATCATTCACTACAGTACTGTAATCTTTAAAAACACCTCTTACCAAGTTACTTACATCAATTTTTTCAAAAAAATCTTTATGAAATTCATATTGCAAAGTCCATATAGCATCAAATTCTTTTTCATACCATTCTCGATTTACTACATTATTTCTAATTCTTGAAAGATTAGAATTAGATAATTCATAAAAATTCTTGTAGAAATAAGACCCCACAGTTCCGCCAGATTTGCACCAATCTGATAAATCTTTATGTAAAGTTTGGTATTTATAATTCCAGTCAGTTGCGTCTGGTTTGGTGGGTGTTATTTTATAATACTCCTCCAACACAACTTTACCTTTTTTATTTTGCTTAAATTCGGGTGCTTTTATGGTAATATATTTTCCTACTTCAAAATCAATTTCTTTTTTAAAGATGTAACCTTCCACTTCATAAAGAACAGTTTTTTCATCATCTTCAATAATTATATAAGGTTCAACAAAACGCAACTTTGCTTTAATTTGATAATATTTTACATCCTCAGAACTACCTTTATCAAATACAGCTGTTCTATTTTCCCAATCCAACTCTACAACTTCCGTCAAATAATAATCAAACTTTGTTTCTTCATCTTTTGCAAAACGGTCACTACTATATCCTCTCAGTTGGTTTAAATGTAGTAGAACCCTTGCTAATTCAGATAATGTTATTTTCTCTCTAACTGCTCTTTCTCTTAATCCGTAAAGGGCTTTCCCAATATCATTATCTTTTCCTCTTTTTCCTTTTTTATGGGTAAAATAACTTTCATCAGGCGTTAATCCTAAAAGTGAAAGTAATTTGTAAAGTTTATTTCGTCTTAATTTATAGCGATTACGCATTCTCCTTATACCACGGAATTTTCTTCTATTTGCAGTAGGGGTAAGTGTACTTCCTTTTGGGTCATTTAATTTTAAACCTCTGTCAAATCTATCTGTGTCTTGGTTAATAATCCGCACTCCAATTGCATCCTCAAAAATTCCAATTCGGTCATTATTTATATCCGAAATCGCTAATTTATCTGAGATAGAATTTTTATTTTTTTCATCACTAATTTCGATGATGGAATATCCAATGCTGGTAGTACCAATATCAAGCCCAAGAACTTTTTTCATTCGTAATTTTATTTAGATTTTCTTAAAGCTAAGAAAAATTTTATTTCTCAAAATACGGTTTCCCGTATTTTAAATGTTAAAATAAATTCTATCTTTGAAATGAAGCAAATCACAATAAATTTTTAATGTTGTGAAAACATTCAAAGCGGGGCAACTCGCTTTTTTTATGCCTAATAATTTAAAATCAAAATACAATCACGTTTATTGTTGTTTTTAAGTATTTGATATTTAGCAAATTATATGTAAATTTAGTATAAGTTAATGCTTTGAGGTACAATGGATGTTAAATATTGGAAAAAACCGGCCAATAAGATTTAATCCAAGCCAATGAAATGGTTTAAAAAAATACTGCTCTTTATTTGTTTTTGCATGGCCTTTGGCAATGCAAAGGCACAGCTCAGCAACAGTTACCATGAAAATATACATAGATTTCAATATGGTTTTTCGGGTAAAGCGACCTTAGAGATCGGAAATAAGCATTTGCCCTGTAATATAAGGTTTGCAGCCAATGCAGGTATATCTTCTGATTTTTTGGCATCGTGGTCTCAACTGAACTCAAAAAACACTTTTTCATCTTGATAGGTATAGGTCGTTTTTTTACGATAAAATAGCATGTGCCCTGGTCTTTGTAAAGAATTTGTTAATTACAAAACATTAATATTGGCAATATGTATATATAATACATACAAGCTTATTTTTGTAGGTGTACTAACAGATAATTTATAAAAAATACAACAATGCTTTATACAAATCAAAAAATCGTAATGTCTGTTTTTTTTCAAAGCGAAAATCAGCTTAGCCAAACAGATGATCTACTCAACAAAGCCAGTTTTGAAGAAGATAAGGAAGATTATCTAAGCAGATGTAAAGTATGCTTTAACAATGCCATGAATTTAATTGACATTCAGCTCAGCAGTAAAGAAGAGATTTTGCTTTTATAAGTGGGTTATATAACCAAAATTACTGCTCCTCATTCCGTACATCCGCCTGTGTTTTTTAATTGGGTTGAGCAATATTAATGTACAGTGATACCTTCACCTGATCCAGCTTCCACTTCAGTTTTAATAAACTTTCTGCCAAGCACCAGACAAAACAGCGCTGTAAAAGCTGCTATTGTCATAACCAAAGGCATTGGAACAAGTGAGTGTTCATTAAATAAGCTGACTACAACAGATGCTAGAGCACCTAAGCCCATCTGCAGCGCACCCATTAAAGCAGATGCACTGCCTGCATTCTTGCTAAAGGGCGCTAGAGATAAAGCCGCAGCATTGGGATTTATGAAACCCAGACAAGATAAAAACAGCGCAATAAAGGAAATTGTACCGTATAGGTTTAGCCAATTATTTAATGCGAAAATTAAAAACACTAAGCTAAAAACACACTGAGCAGTTAAGGCCCAGGTTACAATTTTTTTACTGCCAAACCATTTTAATACCAGGCTGTTGATCTGGCTTGATCCAATAAAAGCAGCCGATAAAACTGCAAAAATCCACCCATATCCGGTTTTGCTTACTTCATATATTTTCATAAATACTGTAGGTGATGAAGATACATAAGCAAATAGGCCGGCAAATGTAATGGAGCTGATCAGGGCGTATGTATAAAATTGCGGTGCTTTTAATACCAATAAGAAATTGCTTAAAATAGGTTTCGGTTTAAGTGAATAATGAGGATCGGGTTTATAGCTTTCGGGCAATTTAAATACAGAAGCGAAAAGCATAAGCACAGCCATAAAACCTAAAAATACAAAAACATATTTCCAGCCCAGGGCAGCAATTAAATAACCACCTGCAGTAGGGGCAAGCATGGGCGAAACAGCAATTACAAGCATAAGCGAAGCAAATACTTTCGGACTTTCTTCAACCGTAAACAGGTCACGTACCATTGCAACTGATGCAACAGCTGTAGCACAGCTCCCAATAGCCTGTACAAAACGTAAAATGATCAACTGATTAACATCAGTAACGGCCAGACAGCCCAATGAAGCCACAATATAGAGTATGAGACCAAAATATAAGGGTTTTTTACGTCCGTATTTATCAAGCAATGGCCCATAAAGCAGTTGCCCCACTGAAATTCCAATAAAAAAACTGGATAAGGATAGGGAAACAACAGATTCGGTTGTGTTTAAATCTTTAGCAATATCTAAAAAGCCCGGCAGGTACATATCAATAGAAAAAGGCCCCAGTGCGGCTAAAGAACCTAATATTAAGATGAGGTAAAAGTGTTGCTTTTTTGCCATAACTGCTTCGTGATTTTTAAGAGGCGCAAAGATTGTTAGATTTAATTTCTTTATTACTATGCATAAAGTATAATGTTTGTAAAAATTCAACATGCAATTATGATTATCTACATTAGCTCTTTACTTGTAAGCGCTAAAGCACTTTCTTGAGTTAGAACAACCATTTTATTTACAATCTAATTCATCATTTCGCTGCATGAAGCAATCTGTATATAATAGAGATTACTTGGTCGATTGGAAAACCGGCTCAAAATGACGAATTATTGTTAGTAAAAAAGCGTGATTGTTATTTATGCGAAAGGCCAGAATCGCTCTGGCCTTTTTGCTAACAACAAAACAAATAAAAAATTTTTAACCTTAAAAAATTATATCAATTCATGTTTAATAATACACTTACAAAAGAGCCTCTGCATAAGCGGTACTTATAATCTTTTCTTCTTTATAAATCTGCCTGCCGGTATAGGCAATAAAAACGGATTGATGCAAAAGTAAATCGCGGTTGTTAATTAAGCTTTCTAGTTTAACCGTACCAATTACATACTTAAAGTTACTAGCCGCGTAGCGTTCACTAATGTAATCAAATTCAAGCAGCTGAATTAGGTCCTCATCATCATACCTCAAATACACTTCAAGCAAAACCTGATTGGTATGCTTCAATGCATTTTCATGTTCGTGCTTTTTATATTCATAGCGGTAATCGTATCTTAATGCAGCAATATCTGACAGCACAGCTGCACCTGTAGGATGGCCGCCGGCGCCTTTTCCAAAAAAGAACTGTTTATCGGCAAATGCCGCCTGTACGGTTACTGCATTATATTCCTGTTCTACATTGTACAGAAAATCATCTTTGCCCACCAGTTTTGGCAGTACATAGGTTACAATTTGCTTAGTGCTTACTTTACGGGCTGTTGGCACCAGCTTAATTTTAAGGTTTTTCTCTCTTGCATATTTAATGTCATTTGGAGAAATATTCTGGATGCCAATGTTTAAAATATCTTCAGGATTAATAAATAGTCCATATGCATGTGCAGTGGCAATAGCAAGCTTGTATTTTGAATCATAGCCACCGACATCTAAAGTTGGATCGGTTTCTGCAAAACCTAAATCCTGGGCAGCTTTTAATGCAACGTGATAATTTTGATCTTCATTAAATATTTTTGATAAAATATAATTAGAAGAACCATTAAAAATGCCACTCAGTGCATGGAAAAGTTCGTTGTCGTAATATTCTTCCAGATTACGGATAATTGGAATACTGCCACATACAGAACCTTCATATAAGAGAGAAGTGCCATATTTTTTTTGCAGTACAACCAGTTCATTTAAATGTAGGGCAATCATTTTTTTATTTGCCGATACTACATTTTTGCCACTTTTTAAGGCACGGGTAACAATTTCATATGCAGCCTCAGCATCATTAATGAGCTCAACAACAGTATCAATTTCTGTATTGTTCAGGATCTCATCTCTATTACTGGTAAACAGTTCTTTTTCTAAGCTGCGTTTTTTCTTTGGATCTTTAATTGCGATCTTAACAATTTCTATATTGAGGTTTTGACTTTGAATAATGTCTAGTAAACCTTGTCCTACTACACCGAAACCAAATAGGCCGATCTTTAAATTCTTGCTCATTATAATTATTTTTAAACATAGGACCAACTGATAAACATGATCCCTACCCTGTTTATACCTTGCTTATGCTATATTTTAAAAGCGGTTTACTTATGCGGTATGTTGCAACTTTATAATTTTTTGGTTGCTGTTTTCTTTTATAAAATTGCCGATGATATTGGTAAGTGCATCAGTTTCTATTAAAAAACCGTCATGCCCATAGTCAGAGTGCAATACAGAAAATTGAGCACCAGTAATATGATCAGCAAGAAATTTTTGTTCTGAAACCGGAAAAAGAAAGTCATTTTCAATACCAATAACCAATGTGTTTGCTTTAACCTGCTTTAGGGCATGGGCAATACTTGTGCGGTTACGACCTACATTATGGCTGTCCATTGCCTTAGTGAGGTAATAATAACTATAGGCATTAAAGCGGTTTATGAGTTTTTCACCCTGATAGTTTTGATAAGATGAAGCCCTAAAGTCATCCGTTTTTTCATTTACGGTTTCAATTTGTGTGGCATTATAGGCACTATAGGTTCTATAACTTAAAAGTGCAATGCTGCGTGCTGTTTTTAAGCCTTTGCTTCCTCCGTCAGGTGAATTTGCATAAAAAGTACGGTCGGTTTTAATGGCCAGCCGCTGACTTTCGTTAAAGGCAATTCCCCACGGAGAATGCGCCGCATTGGTAGCCAGCAAAATTAGATTTTCAATTTTATTGGGTTCAGTTATGCTCCATTCTAATGCTTGTTGACCACCTAAAGAACCACCAATTAATACCTTAATATGTTCTATATCTAGGTGCTGAGCCAATAACTGGTGTGCAGCAACAAGATCGCGGATGGTAAACTGCGGGAAAGACAAATAATAAGCTGATCCTGTTAACGGATTTAAACTAAGTGGATTTGTACTTCCGTAGTGCGAGCCCAAAACATTTGCGCAAATAATATAATGCTCATTCGGGTTAAAAAGTGCATTTTGCCCAAATAATCCTTCCCACCATTCTAAAACATCAGCATTAGCTGTTAACGCATGGCAAACCCAAATTACATTGTCCTTTTTTGCATTAAGCTTACCATAGGTTTTATAAGCAATTTGAAGGTTTCGCAGTTTTTTGCCATTTTCTAATTTAAATAGCTTGGCATGGTTATATGTTGAAAATGAACTCATTTGGATTTCGCTATAATGCTTTAGGCTTCTAATGTACTCACTTCTACTGCTGCACCGATTGCTGAAAAGGCCTGCTCAAAATCGGCTTTGATATCATCAATATGCTCAATCCCAACCGATACACGGAGTGAGTTTGGTTTTACGCCTGCTGCAAGCTGCTCAGCATCACTTAACTGTTGGTGCGTAGTTGCCGATGGTTGGATAATAAGTGTTTTAGCATCACCAACATTAGCCAAATGGGTAACCAATTTTAAACTATCAATCACCTGAGTTGCATTTTCTTTGCTTCCGTGCAGTTCAAAAGAGAGCACAGCACCAAAACCATTGCTCAAATATTTTTTAGCCAAACTGTTGTATTTGCTGCTGGCCAAACCCGGATACTGTACTTCTTTAACCAATGGATGCTGTTCCAGCCAGGTTGCCAAAGCCAGGGTATTATCAACATGGCGCTGTACACGAAGCGATAAGGTTTCCAGTCCCTGCAATAATTGAAAAGCATTGAAAGGAGAGAGGGCTGGGCCTAAATCTCTCAAACCTTCTACGCGGGCACGAATTATAAACTGGATATTGCCAAAGGGGCCACCAATACCAAATACATCATTAAAAATCAAACCATGATAACCTTCTGATGGTTCTGTAAACTGAGGAAATTTTCCATTGCCCCAATTGTAATTGCCTCCATCAACAATCACACCTCCAATGCTTGTACCGTGCCCACCAATCCATTTCGTCGCCGATTGCACAACAATATTTGCTCCATGTTC
>Ga0116227_10003147_pt1 | contig 36984 bp, 27 predicted proteins | sample S1TSphgellanicum_FD_89693 | JGI IMG/M metagenome (GOLD analysis project Ga0116227, IMG submission 89693) | Host-associated microbial communities from peat moss isolated from Minnesota, USA - S1T2_Fb - Sphagnum magellanicum MG | ecosystem: Host-associated > Plants > Peat moss > Unclassified...
ATTTAAAAAAAAAAAAAAAAAAACCCAAAAAAAAAAAAAAAAAATCCTCTAAAAGAAACCGAAATAAATCCTTCAAGATATTATAACTCCATAAAATAACTAATCTCAAGTCTCAAGACAAGCCAAAATATCATATTTCAAAAATCCTCATATAAAAATAGACCTATTATTATTATTACCTATAAGGGGCCTATCAAAATAAATCCCTTAAGCTACTATAACTCTAATAAATGAGTCTAAACACAATATCCTTCTTGCCTTGGTAGTATAGGCAAGGCCAATAAAGGAGGACAACAAACAAACACAGGGTTGCCGCGTGCATACCTTGTGAAGTATTATTTTAATACACTTAAGTGGGATTCTCCAGTTTGCCACTGTCCAGTCGAGTGTGGTAGAAGTACTTTCCAAGAGAAACAAGACTTGTGTCAGGTGACCTTTGTTTTTTATAATATTTTTTCCACCACCCTTTGTTGTTGTTGTCCCTATTTCTATGCCCAGATTTCCACCACTCAGCTTCCAACCATGATGATCAAGGAGAAGGGTAAAAAACACACACACACACACATTCACAATTTTTTTTTAAAGTACAAAGAGCATCATATGGACTACTTATTATTACCTTATTACTTATTTTACCTTTGGAAACTTTGTATGTTACCAACAACCCCATGTGATATTATGCCCATATAGTATTGTGCCATTGGATGCAACTCTCAAACAATTTACTTCCATCCAATAAGGCCGACTTCAATTGGTCGTGAACCCTAAAATTAGGTTCCAAGGACTCAAGGCTGAGCCCCATTTAATTAATTCAAGCCTTTTTTTTTTTTTTTTTGGTTTTTTTTTGTTTTTTCCCCTTGAGGTTGGTTACGTACATCCAACTTTGCAAGTTGGTGTTAGTCCCAAGCTTACTGTGTCAAAGGCGGGGCAACGAGAAATTACCGGAAAAAATGCTTGTCCAACTTTTGCTCGTTCTGACTTTGCAAGTTTGTGTTAGTCGCAAGCTTATCATGTGATGGGCAACAAGAATTTACGAAAAAAAAATGTCGTCCAATTTTGCAAGTTTGTGTGTTAGTCCCAAGATTACTGTGTCAAAGGTGGGCAATGGGAAATTATGAAAAAAAAATTTCCGGTCATCCTGACAGACATTCTGTCAGGTAAAAAAATTATTGTGATGTTGGAAAATCGAAACATCACTTTTTGGAAGGTGACATCCAAAGCGGCTCTTTCACAGAGAAAATGACACTTGACCCCGATTGTGGAAATGGTTGCTTGTCGAGAGCCGGGGCGAAACAAAAGAAAGGTCCAATGTTGCAGGTGCCAAGTACAATCATGGTGGGTGTGGGTCGCAAAAAGTTTGTGACACCGTCTGTCCATCCGTCCATCGGTGGCAACTTTGGAATCACCAAATCGAAACACATTGAACAAACCACCGCTAAGGTGTCCCACACTTGTCATGAAATATGGTGACTCCTTGTGAGGCTCAATCGACCATGGGACCATGACCCCACATGTACGTATGACTATCATATTTGATCGGCACGTTTGACACCCGGGTCACCGCCTAACTGTGGACATAAATAAAATTTGAGACGCCTTTTATTTTTGCAAAAATTCACCAACATTTGAAGGAAAAAAAAAAGCAAAAAATTCAAAAAAAAAATCGAAAAATTTCGATTGTGTTTTTAGTTTTGGGGGCAATCTTTTGTCAATATTTCAATGTTTGCACAATTTTAAAAAAAAGTTGTCATCAATTAAATGTAAATATTTCTTGGGTTGCTTGCTAACGATGTACATAAAAAAAAAGTTTAAAAAAAATAAAAAAAACCTTGTTTCCGAGATCATTTCTCATAATAAGCTCTCTCACATTGGTTGGCAAGAATTACAGGTACGTATAATTTGCTGGAAAAATCAAACTTACTCTTAAGCTCTCGTCCAATCCAACATAAAGTTAATTAAAAATAAGATTGTTGAAATTTTTGAGAAATAGAAAAGGAAAAATGTTGAATGTGTAAAAGATTCCAAGCCACATTGCATTATTATTTTTTGATAATCCAAAGATTTCCTACAAGAAAATAAACAAAATTGTTGTATTCACATGTCACTCTTGGATAATAATAAGGGCTGTGTCACATTGTGGCCTTGCAATTTACGTTTAAAAGTATCTTAAGGCAAAAGCAGAATTATGGAAACTCAAATATTTCACCATGCAAAAATATAATCTTCAAAAAATCCTTTAATAGAAGAAACCAAAATCTTTCACAAGATTATAACTTTATAACTAATCTCAAGTTTCCACAGAAGGCAAAATATCATCTTTCAAAAATATTCATATAAAAACAGACCTATTTCTTAAGATCAAATTCCTGTAAGCTAGTCATCACAAATTTATAAGTTTTATGGGTTTGTTCCGAATCTGTGCAAAATTTATTATTTTATAGGTTTGTATTATTTAAATATGAATGTCATGCATTATTTACGCACAAAAATTGTTTGCATGACTTTCATATGTAAACAACACAAATAAACATATAATATTTATGTTTAAACAATATGAATAAATTAATTATATATATATATATATATATATATATATATATATATTATTCGTATTTAAAAAATACATACAACACCATTGTTCAAACAATACAAAAAAATGAATGACATTTTTATCTATTCTATACAAAACTATGAAAAATGTATTTTATATAATTATTATTATCAAATAATGACCCATGAAATTTATGATGGTATAGTGTTTTTGGTCAAAAAAGTTGGTCGAAGCTTTGAAAGTCTCAATGCACTCATGCGAGCATATTAGGTTATTGTTGCACGAAGCAGGATGGCCTCTCAAGAAAAACGTGCCAAAGGGAGATGAAAAACATGCTCAGGCGCCCCAAGCCAAGGTAGGGAAGAGGAAAAGTGATCTTAAAAACCAGTGTTGGGTGGTTCTTAGAAAGAGGGACAGATACCTGTTGGTTATCAACTCGGGTATATACGCACTTGCCCATTGGTTGGTTCTCAAAATATTGAAAGAATTGAATTCGATGTATGAACTGTGTGGTTCTCAAAAAATACACGAAAGAGTTAAAGAATTGTCGGTTCTTTCATGAAACCCATTGTTGGTTCTTATTTAATGTTTTTGAAAGAACCGGAACCAGTGATTGTTTGATTCTGCACTAAAAAAGAAGAACTGGAACCGGTGGTTCTCTCTGGTAAAAAAAGATAACCCATAACTTACTGTGTGAATGCACATATTACAAAACCACATCAATGTAAACTCTGCTCTCCACACCCCCAACCCTCTTATGTACATGTCCTTCCATTTTGTATAAGGGTAAATGGCTCGGCATTATGCCCTTCTGAACCGAGTGCAGAGCCGAAGGTTGCGGGCGTAATGCCCTGCCATGAGGGCCTTACGGGGTGTAATGATTGAGAGCCAGGTTAGTACGATGGGCCCTATAGCTCGTACTACCATGGCAGTAATTTTTCAAACATAATTTGTTGTTGCGAGTGAGCGATAGGGCTCGCCGTACTGGCCTGCCTCCGTCATGTGGGGGACATTTTGCAAAACAAAATGACCACCAATAAGGCCCGGTTATTATGGTTATTGGCAAGTTGAAAATGTCAAAACTCCATATTCTGGGGTTCGCCGTGTCCTATTTAAAGCCCTAGGATGGCGTGAGAGCTTTAACTGGAATAAGGGCCCATGCAAGGCAGAGCTGAGTGCGGCCTGAACCCAGTAGTGCCCCTTGCCTGAGGGCTTTAACATGCGTAAAGACCATGGCTTTGTGGCGAGTAGAACTAGAAGTGGGTTTTAAGAATTTTTTTCTTTAGAAAATGTATGTCTAACTTGTTGAGTATTGGATTATGGCCAGGTACTGCTGATTATGGTTCCTAGCAAGCCCTTGGGTGAGCCCATTACGGTGATGTGACGGGTGCCAGAATCAGCACTACAAGGTCCATTATAGGGTTCATTCCCTAATTCTAATGTTAAAGCCGGGGAACTGCTGGGAAAACTCATGGGAATTCTGCAGAATTAGCAATATTGGCAGCAGGGGGTGGATTCCATCTCCAAATCATGGGGGGCAGGCTTGACATTCCATCAGGAAAAATGGATAGTCGACCAACTCCGTTAAATATGTAAAAGCCCTCCCTTACCCATTGCTTCTTTTGGGGTCTACACCAATGGGAGCTCAGGAATGATGATTTAGCTTCTTAAAATACTTGGGTACTTATGTTTCTACATTTTCTTACTTCACTTAGTCAGGGCCCTCCTTTGGTCCATAGTAGGGAAATAAACATATGGAAAGAATAATCTAGCATGTACATTTGAAAGAATTTCTAACATGGCAACTTCTCACTTGCATATTAAGAGAATAACATGTCACTATAGAAATAAGAAGGTAATACTTACTTGACAAGGAGTTGTTGATTCTCAATACTCACTATAAGATCAAATTATATCAAACATTTGCCTCCAAACCTCAAAATTTTTATGGCAATTTGCAACTTCATTAACTTTGTTGCAACTTTGTCGTTGGTGTTGTAACTTGTCGACTTAACATTGTGAGACTATGTTGAAAAAAGTAATTGAATTTTTTTTTTGATGAATGGTTTTATTTTGAGGAGACAAAATGTATATTGTTTGCCTTGTAGTTTGAAATATGTCTATGCATACTAATTTCCAATAAAAAGAATATCAATCGTGGATGGCTTTATGTCATTCCAACTTAGTTGATTTGTCAACAAGAATGTTGTAATTGGATGTGAAATCAGTGGTGTTAACATTACCAACCCATTCCAAATTATAATATGCATGCATTTGCGTTTGCAATGTTCATAATACTGAAATGAATGTTTTTTTCTTAAAAGTACATATAATGTTTCCACTTAAGGCTACACCTTGTCCATATGAACATTATGAATATTGTTTCAAATTATAGACTAAAGTTAATATCAAATAATAAAAATTCATTCCGTGACAAGTAAAAATATAATTGCTTAAATTAGTCCAAAAATAGTTAACAACTCCAATTTTTTATGTAATATAAAGTCTTGTTTCATCACCTTGAATTTGTTTTATAAGAATAGGTTCAACAATTGTAGCAAAATGGGTTCAACTCTTGTAAATTTGCACAAAATACCATGGGTTACAAAAGATCTTTTAAAAAGAAAATGATTGCTTTTAGTTGGCCATTGATTGGTCCATGTGTGACATATACATGTTCCCTTAGTGTGTATATATTTATAAATACATAAATACATATAGTTTGTTAATAGGGGAGGGGCAAACATTTAATACTAGATTTGGATATGATAATTAATGATACTACCCCAACTATAATCCATTGTTGGAATTTTTTTCAAGTTTTGAGCTTATGAAACGAAACAAAACATAATTTCTTTTGTTTCCCAATAATCAATTCATGATTTTTTTTCCATAACTGACATATAAAATCCAAATTCAAAGTATGTACAAAAGTTTAAGAAAAATAATAATCAAAACTAGTGTTCCTATTCTAACAACGTTTTTCCTTTTTTTCAACAAAAATATTGGGAAAGTTTTGAATTTTAAAAATTTTGTAATGTAAATTGAAATTTTGATAATGTTTTGGAAAATTTTGGAAAATTTTTGATATCACAAAATTGAAATGAATACCCAGGTGCCAACCATTACAAAGAGAATTTCAAATAACTAGATCCAAACCTCCAATTTAATATTTAAAAACATTTAGGAAGTGATATCATCATGTACATTTACAAAAAAAAAAATTATAGCATAAAAAGGTATCACTTGAATGCAAAGATGATAACATTTCAAGTAGGATAACAAACAAGGAATAATAACAACAATAACCTAATGAACAAAATGTCTTCATCTTTCTAAATTTTGTGATTTAGACCAAATGGTGATCATTAGTTAAAGATGGAACCAAGAAATGGTAATCATCCAAAATAAATGAGGCATCCTCATTAAATTTCGACTATGTAATGAAGAAATATAGCGATTTCTATTAATTATTGTTTTAACAAGAAAAAATTGGTGATAAATTAAGATTTTGAAAATAGGGGATTTATGGCACTTTTCATTTTGAAACTCCAATGTGAAATTTGACACCCAGAAAAAAATAAAAATAAAAATCGTTGTTTAAATTAAAAATTGGAATTCATTTATTTAGTGTTTGAGAAAACCCCAACACAGACCTCCCGTCCCCTCCCATGGCCGAGCACTAAACCCCTCTTCTTATAACCGGACATGTTTTTCTGCATGCATGACAAGAGAATGAAACATTAGCCATGTACAAGACAAGTATTGTACCGTAGTGGTCCCACCAGTACCTACCTACTCTGATATGTACGCGTACAAAACTAGACTTTAGGCTCTGGCTCCCCTGTCAGAGTATATACAGAATCGTATGAAAAACGTATGCATACGTCAGGCCCCTTTACAGACACGCTTCCAGACGCCTTTATTTTTAACTCTATGACTTCACCACCCTAGCCTATGACATGTACGCCTACAAAAGTAGACTTTAGGCTCTGTCTCCCCTGTCAGAGTATATACAGAATCGTATGTATGCATACGTTTACAGACACGCCTCCCGACGCCTTGATTTTAACTCTATGACTTCACCACCCTAGCCTATGATTGTGTGTAAAAGGCACAAGAAGGTAAGGTAAATTCTTGCGTACCCTACTTTTAGACCCCTTTCTAAAAATTTACTCTGCATTTTACAATAATAGCATTCAGGGTTTTTTTAATTAAAAAAATTATTTCAATTTTGTGATGCAGCTGAATTGGCAATCATCCACAAGATGATTTAGCCAGATATGGCTACCTACTAAATACATATGAAATAAGAAAAAAACCAGAATCCTTCTACATATATTCTTGGGTACCTACTTGATTGAAACCATAATAAAAATCTGGCGGTTTGGATTTTCAATTTATTTCTGAAATCTGGCGAATTTGGGCCAATTTTTTCCATGAAAAATCCTTTAAATAGGTCAAAATCAGATTTTTCAGGTTGAAATTTGGCAAAATTTCGCCCCCCAAAAAAAACACTAATAGAATTCTCTTTACTTTCACACATTTTGGGGTTGTAATTTGTAAAGGTTTTGGAAGAGTTTCAAAGTATATGGTAATGACCCGGAAGGAGGGGGGGGTGTTCTGGGCACGAAGGTTGGCTGGTGGTGTGAGGTGGGATTAATGTTTTTTTTTGAGGGATGAGTTTTATGATGTAGCCAAAGTGACGATCATACATAGGAAAATTTGGCCAAATTTAGTTACAAGCTAAATATGGAAATAAGCTTTCAAAAAATCCTTCTACATTTGTGGCTCCCTAATTGAATCACATATAGAAATCTTCTACTTTTTCAAAAAATTGGTCAAATTTTGGCTATTGAAAATGTCAAAAAAGCACTATGATTTTTATCACTTTAATTTTGAATTTCACTTTTTGGCTTTACATATAGCCAGCAAAAAGAAAGGTTGTCGAGGAACCAAGTGCAGATTTCATGTTTCGAAATGCCCGCTTCCAGATTTCGTCAAATTAATAAATATGCCTTCAACTAAAGTAGTGAAAATCACAAAGATTTTGACGCTTTTGAAACAGACAACTATCACTTTATTTGAGAGGAGAGGAGGAGGCACTCGTAAAGCTTCTCGAAAGTGACAAGCTTTAAACATAAGGTGAGTAACTTTAAGTGTAAGGTGCCATCATTTGTGAGGGCAAAAATTTAATATTCTAGTTAAAGTTACCTTATTAGAGGTAGCTTTGAAATTGTGTTTGTGATTTCTCTTTGCAATGAATTCTTTCATTTATGTCCAAAAAAAAATTCAAAAAAAATTGTGTAATTTGTGAAAAATTAAGTTTGAGATCACTACAACTGGGAAAAAAAATAACGAAAAAAAAAAGAAAGCAAACGGTGGCCAAATTTTGCTCCTCACCCAAAGGCTTAGTAACATAGGCTAGGGGTGGTGGTATTAGAGCATCTCCACCGTCGTCTCCACAGCATATCAGTAGGGACACGTTTATGTTAATTTTTGCAATAGGATTATTGTATTGAAATGCCCGAAATGCTGGGGGCTTATGGCACACCTCCAAATGAATTTTTTTAATTGTGAATTTGGTCCTCAACAAATATTGGTCCAGATGTAAATGCCTAAATGGGTGTATCATTCTTTTAAGTAAATTATTTGATATTTGTGGCCGGGGGACAGTCAACACAAAACAAAATATTATTTTTATTATACATGCATCTTTGACCGATGCGCAGTGGTGATGCTCTCGAATAGCTATCTGAGTGTAGCCAAGGAGTCAGGGTTACGTACTCTTTTACACACTGGAAAGACCCGAGCCGATTCGATTTTTCTAATGTATTTCGGAGAGCTCTCTTTACAATAAAGCAAAAAAAAAATCTTCTGTTGTTGGAAGGCATTTCGAAAAACACAATGTCAACATTTTGTGTCACAATTTTTTTTTTTCGTTTTTGTTTCCTGGGGGTATCAAAGGAAAAAAAAAAAAAATATAAAATGTAAAAACTGATGCAGATCTTTGAGAGCCCTCTGTGGCTGGGCTTTACAGGAATCGGGCCCGCACTCGGCTCCACCTCATGCGGGCCCTTATTCCAGTAAAGCCCGTGCCCTCTGGCTTTACCTGACACGCAAGTTCGTGAGAATCTTCCGTAAAATCCAGACCCAGACGACACTAGGTAATTACTTGTTTTTTTTTTTTTTTTTTTCCCCGGGGGGTTCGGGTTTTTATTTATTTCACGGGTCCCACAAAAATTACCTACATAGTTATCGACCTTCCATGGGAGTGGTCTTACGGTCAGCCTACCCAAGTACCTACCAGGTGGTAGTCCTGTTTCTAAGCTTCTTCTTCACTGCGCAGTCTGTACCGGTGTGGGGGCGGGTATTTTTAGTACACGTCAGTTCCGGGTATTTGGAAAGCCCAGGATCAAGGAACCGCCCTTTCCGGGTATTTAAAACCTGTCAAAGAACCACTGGGTTTGGTGGAAAACCTGGTGGGTTTCTAGGCGGTTATTTGACTTCTCTTGTAAAATTTGAGAACCATGGTTATATTTGATAACCAGGCGATTGATTTTTTGAAATCAAAACCGAGTGATTGATTTTTTGATACCAGTGATCGTCAACTTTGATACCCGGAGAAGGTCCTTTTCATTGTTCTAATACCCGGACCACTCTGGTCTGTACCTACGCGGTTGTCAGGTTCTTCTCCTCCTTCACGGAGCACTCTATAGTCTGTACCTACTACCTACTACCTACCAGGCAGTCCTGTTTCTAAGCTTCTTCTTCTTCTTCTTCTTTTTCACTGCGCTGTCTGTTTTGTCGTTGCGAAGGTTTTCGTCTGCGCTCTGTTTGAGCGATCTGCTTCTTCTCCTTGCTCGTGCTTCGTCGTCGACGTCGTGTGGGCTCACGACAGTACGGCGTTCTCTCTTCTGTCTTTCAAAGAGAATCGGCTCATTTTGGCATTTGAAGCTTTTTTGCGTTTTTCAAACTATCCTGCAGTGGCTTGAATTGCTCTTATTATATAGTTTTTCCTCGGCTGGATTTTCGCTAGTTGCGTGTACTTCTTGTATGTAGAGGACAGAGAAATTCTCGTGTCTTTGCTTTTTTTCTTGCCGAACTGGGGGAACTACTTCAGAGAATCACAGAGAGAATATAGTTGGAGAGATAGAGAGTCGACGGAGAGAAAAGTCATGTGTGTTTGATAAATTGCTGTGTGGCGTTGCTACTGTTCCTTTGTCGTATGCTCAGATTCTTTGTGTTCTTATTATCAGTTCCTGTTTACGTTTGTTGAAGACGGCTTGGAAGGGAATGTGAATTTCTGGTTGTATGAAGTTCTCGTTTGTCTTGGCTGTTTTAGTTGTGTGATTTGTGGTTGTTTGTAGAGCTCTACCGCGAGCGTTCTTCGTACTAGAACTCATCGATATCTTTAATATATGTCCTTGATTTTCCTCCTCGAATTGTGATAATCGCGGTGCATTTGGCTGGTTCTTCAATTGTTTTCGAAGTACCTAGTGGAGTGCAGATAGACGTTGCAGTTCAGGATCCGGGAGTTCGTGTTGTAAGGTGAATCGTTCGTCCGTTACCCGATCTGACCGCGGCCATCGTCTGTGAGCACTCCTGTCCTCTCAGATCAGATAATCGAAGTTTATTTTCTGCTGGGAGTTGGTGAGATCGAGACATCACTGGGCGCGAAGATGACTGGAAAGAGACCGCGTGCTTTCCGACGCACTTCCAGCGGGTCGATTATCGAGTCCGAATCGTTCGCACACGAATTCACCCCTCTGTTAGAACATCCGAAAGAGAAGCCGAAGCAGCCTACACTCAACGAATCAGTTCCAGCACCCCCGAGATTGGTGATCGGTTTCGATCCGAAACCAGCTCTGCCTGAAAATGGTAATGGCGATGTTGCAGCGTGTTGGAAACCACCTTCCTCTCCTTCGAATGGCGAGAAATCACCTTCGCAGCGCTCAGGTCTTGAAAGTCTGCTTTCCGTGCCACGGGAGTCGAGGAAGGCCGTAAACGAAGTAGTTGGATGGGGCATTGCGCAGGCTACTATGCACAGTACTGTTGCTCAGGAAGAAAAAGAAGAAGAGGAGCTCAAAATCGACAATATTGTGAATAGTCCGAGAACAACGCAGAGTGACCATGTAGCTCCCACTGCAATCGACAAGGCCCACCCCGGCCTTCTGTCGCCGAACCCTTGCTACAATGCAGCGTCGTCATATGAGCCCCAAGCGCAGAGACAATTCTCCCCTATGCATCATGCTCCAGGTCCGACTTCGGAGCTCGACAGCGGTCTTCCAGCTTCTTCGCAGCATAGTCTAATCTCAGGCGATATTCATCCCTTGAGCACTCGAGCTAATGGAGAAGATGATCCTGCAATGTTATCGTGGTTGCGACAATCCGATTATCTGGAGGCCGATTGTGACGCCGGCTTGTTGTTGCGAGCATCTGCCTTCAATGCCCAGGTTCATGTCGTGCCTGATGTAGCAGCATCAGCAGCTGCAGCAGTTCATTTCCTGGACGCGTGCTACTTCTGCAAAAGACATCTTGTCGATGGCAAAGACATCTACATGTACAGGTATGTAGGTCTCGTCCAGCTTTGTTTGTGGATTCCAAGATCGTCAGTTGCAGATGAATATAGGAGAAGGGAAGTGGAGCTCTGCATTTCTTTCAAGCGATGATGCAGTAGATTTACTTGTTGCTTGATTCTTTTACTGTACAGAGGCGATAAGGCGTTTTGTAGCACAGACTGTCGGTCCCAGCAAATCCTGCTTGATGAGCGCCGTGAGAACTGCTCGGTCGCAGCTCGGAAGAAACCGTCCGGCGCCGGAGCCCCCTCCTCTCGCCGGCGGAGTGGAGACGTTGCCGCTCGTGGTATCGCAACAGCAGCGTGAGATCCAATGATCTTAGTGTTATCAGCAGCAGCAGGACAGGTATCAGCCTAAGGAAGCTGCCATAACAAGGAAGGAGCAGCGATTACTGTTTTGCAGATCACGGAAATCAAATATTCTATTGCGAGTATGTACAAAGAAGACAACAACCGCCATCCTCACCAGTGGCATCGAATCTAGAGGGCATAGTCGAGGCATAGTCGCACACATTGAGACGAAGAACGAAGGCGGCCAGTAGACTAAAAGCTTGTAGAGAGTTTGTGAGAGAGACAAAGAAAGCGTTCTAGAACGATATGCAAGGCACTGTAGGAGGATTCTTCCAGCGGTTCTCTCCTCAGCAGTATCACGAGGGTCTTATAGCTGAAGAAGTACTTGTTTGTATAGTGATAAGATTAGATAACCGTCTAGCATTAGATCGTATCTTAAGCAATGCGATCGCCACAAAATCTGTGGATTCAAAGAGTAATAGTGAGGATAGAGAAATGGGTGCAGCAGCTGCACAACGCAGAGAGTGGGGCTGGCTTCTTGTAGCAGAGAGACTTCCCTTTTTTTCTGTCAGTGACCTTCTTGTATGAGGAAGCAATAAGATCTCTGACATGCTTCAGGATACAATTATTTTTTTCTGGAGTCAAAACAGTTTTTTTCTTTCTTTGGAGATGCAGAGGATTTGTTTGCAACTGCACTTTGTCAGGATATCTTGATGGTCCTAGCAGTAAGATGTATGAAGCTTAGAGAGAGAGAGTGGGTGGGTGGGGTTGCAACCTGGTGTGACTGCTGATTGTGCAGGACTACTTTTACTCCTGAAAGATGATGAACTGTTTTTTGCAGCTCTTTGCACTTGATGTGCTGAACTGAGTTTTCTTTGCTGGAACCCCACTGCTGCACTTGGAAATCATTAGTTACCTGCATGTTCTGAGCATGGACAGCAGATCTTAATTTCACTTTGTGAGTGCATGGACTCTCAACTCTTTACTGCGTGTTCTGCTTTTTTGTTTATTGTCTCTACTAGTCTGCTCATTTTGTCCAATGGAGCTTATGGTATTACAAGAAAGATTGGGTGTGGAGTGTGGATGCAGCAGAGTCCAGGATTAATTGTTGTTTGTCATGGGTACCATGGGTGCAGCATGTCTGTCTGGACGAGATATTGCTTGTCATGTAATCATTTCATGGGCAAAAACTTCATTGACCTCTTGAAGCTTACTAATCATGTTGTGTGTTCTGTGTTCGGGACTCCTTTTGATAGAGAAGTTTGGTGAGAGATATGAAGAGTTTTAAAAAGTAAGTCTGCCTTCCCCTTTTGCTAATGACTTCTTCAGTAAACAGAAACATAAGAGAGGCATTTTGTGTCATGCTGCTTGCCAAAGGAGTTCATGTAAGCAAAGCAGTCACTCTTTCTCTTGCCATGTGTTTGGTGATGGAGATCCATGGTGCTTGGCCTTCTCCTTCTCCTTCATTCTCTTTTGTTCACTCCTCTTCAACTCTTTACTTTTTTCAGCTTTTGGCTCAGTGGCTTGAACTGATTCTTGTTTGATGGTTCTGTTACTGTGTTTTGATTTGGGAGGCCATGCTCCTCCTTGTCACAGGTTCTTTGTACAAGTTCTTTGTTCTTTTAGACCTTACCAGAAACTCTTGGGTGTTTACCAGAAACTCTTGGGTGTTGTGATTGTTGATTATAGAAACTGGCAGGAATTCCCAAAAGAACAGGGGTAGCATTGAAATGGAACAAATCTTAGGAACCAATGGGTTTCCAATGGACGGGGCACTGGTGGTGCTGGGTCACATAATCCACAACATTATCAGTCAAACTGCTTGCTGCACAAAGGTGTGTAGTGAAGTGCCGCAACAACCATGGCAACCACTAAAGTGCCAGGAATTATGACCCAGCCTATCAGTTGCCTTTTTCTCTTCTCTTGATTTTTGTTTTGGTGCACTCTCCAAATCTTCTTGGAGAAATTTCTTTCCAACTATTTGTCATGAAAGCACACATGTGAAGCTTGGAGTTAGCTCATTGTTAAACTTAAGGATGGCACATTGAAATGCCAGGTATGCCCTATTTGTTGCTTTCATCCAGCACGTTGTAACCACGATCCTGAAATCCTTTAAGTTCTTGAATCAAGAAAAAGAGGTAGCTTTGAATTTCATGGTGTGTTTTGGCATTCATTTGCAAGGATTGTGAGACTGGAATTTTGGTATTCTCACTTCTGGATACTTTCTTTTATCTAGGTGCAATCTCGGCGGCCATATTGTCTGGTTCAGTTGATGGGTGTGTAAGTTTGCAATGGTGGCTATTTCTCCACCAGCCTTGTGCACTGAAACTCAGTGATGGATAATGAAAACCCAATCTAGCAAGACACTGAACACCCTCTTTGAATTTCACAGGGGTCAAAGCAGATCCCTGCGCACATGGCCAAATGTCAGTGGAGCTTTTTGCTAAAGAAAGAATAAGAAGCTGGTGCAGTATGGTGCTTGGAAGTAGGCTATTGGTAAATGGTCATTATTGCAGGAATTCTGCTCTTTGCAGCAGAACATGAACAGGTGTTCCTCTTTGCAGAACAATTGTGCAATTGTGTAGAACTGTGCACAATGTTGCTCGACACCTGTGAAGTTTGAAGGGGTGGGGGGGAGTATAATGTCATGCCTCAATCTAGTCTCCTAATCATGCTTATCACAATTGGATGAGACAAATAAAATGGTGGGAGAGTGTTTCCATTTCAATTGATCATGAGTTGACAATCGAGATCACAATTGAAAGCCGAATACACTCCAGAATAGGCCTTGGAACGGCTTGTTATTACCCAACAGAATGATGGCTTGGCTTTGTTTGCCAAGCTCAATGCATTATTGCGTGGAACAGGCCCTACCAGGCTCATTCCTCAGTACATAAAGTGTTAATGTTTTCAATAGATTTTTGGGAAAAAAGTTGGAAACACATGGAAAACACTCTCCCAACCATTTGGCAAGTAAGGTAGTGACCCAAGAATAATTTGAACAAATTGTTCATAGGTGTTTATTAGTTTTTGTGTATCTAAAGTAGATACTAATTCCTTGGCAGCTGCCATCTGTTGGTTAAAAGATGTTTTTCAGACCTTGAATTCCAGTGGGTTTTCAACACCTAAAATATCAATTCAATGATAGGAATTGATGATCAATAGGATCTTTGAACTGGGTATGTCAACACATGGGTAAATTTTCTTAATGAAGATGGCAGCTTAAGCGGCGAAAGTAGGTCTGGCAAGCATGACACCTTTTGCCATCTGTTTCACATCTGTGGGGACCTCACAGTTTCTAATGTGCATCAACTTAATCCTCATCTTCTTTTGTTTCAGAAATTTTATCAAGTCTTTTATGTTGTAGAGAATGTTCCTTGCGAGTGCCTTCTCCTGAGGAAGGGGCACCGGAGGTCATGAGCCCAAGGGTGTTCCCAAACCTGAGGAGAATGCACTAGTACTGGAACCTCTCCCCTTCATAAACAACTCTCTTTTGATTTCCTAGCTTTTTTACCTGTTTCATAAAAAAGACATATTTCCATGGGAATGTGGGAACATATAAAATTGGGGGAGCTGCCCCAGCATAACACCCTAGGGTTCTTCTGCTGGGGGAGATCCTTCAAAATACACATAGAAATCAAAAGGGAGTTTTTTGCTTGTAAGGCAACACCCCAGGGTTGCAGCATCCCTGAAACAAAAGGGGATTAAGAGAGGTGTGTTCAAACCGAGCTCCAAGTTTTAGGAATGCTCTCAACCATAGGTGCTCCCTTGGCACAAAGCAGCAGGCAAATCATGAATTTCATTTGTAGATTGCCCCATTTTTTATGAATTCTCTCACTCATGGGCATTAACTCGATGTGAAGCATGAATCAAACATTTGTAAACCATTAAAGAAACAAGGGGCACAAGTAAGAACTTTGTCTCTTAATATCATGAAAACCCTAAGTAGAATCTCCAAGTAAAAGCAAAGCAAAGAATGATGTGTTAAAACTCCAACTTCTTGTTAAAAGTTGCTTGCAATTTGCATGTCATACTAGGGCCCAATTTAGATGAGGTTGAGGGTCCAGATTTGTAAGAACCAATTTGGACTCACTTGAAGCAAATTGAATCCTTGGGTTGAACCTTACCTTAGTTTGCATCTTGGTTCTCCAAATCATGAGCTCTCCTTTCAAGTCTTTTGTTTTGGGTTTGAACCAATGTTGGGCAGATATCATTTTTTTAAATATTTGTTAAATAAAGATATCCAGTCAAAATTATTTATCCAAACCATATATGACAAGAAAAGAGATTAAGTTAAATAATTGGGTCGATATTTTAATTTTTTTTTATTCGATTAGGACATCAATTTATTGGATATCTATTGTTATTTATTAGTTGGATATTGTTCTGAATATTAAAATTTTGAATTTCACATATTTTGTAAAAAATATATTATTAAGACTAAGAAAACTAAAAGAAAAGTAAATATCAAAGTGAAAAAAAAGAAGAACAATAACATAAAAAAATTGTTTACATGTTCACAATTTCATCTCCATCAAAGGATCCTTTAAACTCTTCAATTCCTCCTTTAACTTTACATTAGCCTCTACAAACTTGACCAAATTGGTGGGAAAGGAACTTATCCTAAAGTTGTTTTGCCAATTTTTGCTCACAAAGATGAGTCTTTCTAAGTTATTTGTATGCAAATGATATCTCCAAAAATTTGTATGCATACCAACCAAAGAAAATATCCTTTTTATTTTTATTTGAGATCCAACTGTGCTCAAGATTTTTTTTCTTATTAAGTTTGTTTCAATTTATGTTTCATTTATGACTATTTCACATGGTACATTTTCCATTCCACTCTTTTTTTAACAATGTTCTACAAAGATAAGGAAAAAAACCTAAGCAAAAATAAAGTTACAAAAAGGTTTGAAAGAAAACTTTAAAATTTTAAATGTGTGCAAGCAAACATTTACAAAACATGAGCACTCACTTTTCACTCCTTTCATATCAAAAAATGACTATGATAAATCAAAAATATAAAATATAAATGATCCTTTACAATGTGAAGAGTTAAAAAATAGAATTTAAAAAATGAAAATTAATAAAACTAAAATTTAAAAACTAAACATGAAACAAACATTTAAAAAAAGTAAAAACAAAAAGTTTACAAAAAAGGAATGAAAACAAATGAAACAAACAAAGAAAAATATAGTAAAACACTTTTTTTTTCAAAACAGATTTTAAAAAGAACAAAAAAATAAAATAAAAAATAATAATAACAAAATATATCTGAAAAAGAATATGGTTTGTTTTCATTTTTCGAACTTTAAACTTACATCCGAACAAACAAAAATACAAAAATAAACATTTTATTTTTAAAACATAAAAAGAAAAAAGAAACTTATTTCAAATGCTGTAACAACTTGCAGGAGGGCATGGAAGAGGCAAGTAGAGTGTGAAAGTAGAGCAAGGAAAAGAGAAAGAAAGAAGAAAATAAAAGAGAAAAAAAAGGCAAAAAAGGAAAAAGAGTGAAAAAGGATTAGAATGGTCAATTGCGACTTTTTATCTTCTCCCAACAAAAATATTAGATTGTGACGACTACAAACTACAACCTTTTTTTTTCCTTTAAATAATCATTTACTAACCTAACAATTTAATCTAATTACTAAGTTAACTTAGTTACTAACTTGATATTTTAATCTAAGCTTGAATTTGATATTCAATCCGAACATCAAGATCCTTATATTTAACATAATCTTCAAATATCAAAAAACAAAATATCACATAAGCAATATTTAGCAAGTCAAATATCAACTCAAATATCACTCAAAATGATATTCATTAAATATCATGAGTGACATCAGCTGATATCTAGGGTGGATATGCAAATATTTTGAATATCTGCCCAACATTGGTTTGAACCAATTGATTTTCCCTCCAAAATGGTGCCATGTAGGTTTAGCCTCAATTTGCCACATTTTGGTCTTGGACCCTCGTCTAAAGGCCAGGGTTCCTATTTATGGCTCTCCACCAATATGCTTGCTCTATTTCATTGGACCCTAGACCGTAGACCCTCATCTAAAGTGGCCTTTATCATACTTATTACCATCCAAACAGTAGGTAGTTAAATATACACCCCTCTGGGTAGGTTATAAACCCTTATACTTCTGGAAAAACATTCTAACTAAAGGTTTTGAGTAGGTTACTAACATATTTTCAGGGAAATAGATGAATAAATTAGAGGAGACCCGCTTAAGAGTATCTCTTGTGTTGCTGGGTATGTGACCCTGCATAATTTTTCACATCCAAAGTTTAGTTGTTTACATTTTTGCAACCCCACTCATAAAACTGTAACTGGGAGAGCAAATAGGTGTGGGACTACTACTGAAATAACAAACCACTTGGACCAATCATTATGATGCGCCAATCAGAGACACTGAGCAGCACTCAGATCGTATTTATTACACTCTTTTCTGCAGGTGCACAACGTTGCTGCGCCTTTTATCAGCCACCGAAAACTGTGCAATTATACTGAGCCAAAACGATTTTCCTGAGCCAAACGGGCATATGTTGACCTTGTTTTCATCCAATTGTACCGTGCAGGATCACATACTGAGCACCGCTGGAGATGTTCTTAGCACGGTTATGTAACCCCCTATTAACCTCCGGGTTTTTCAATCCCTGCATTCAGGTGTATGTCAAATTAGGGTTTGATGAGGTCGTCGTCTTCCAACTTGTTAAGCTTCTGTTGAGAAGAGCTTTTGTTGCAGCAGGGTTTTTCAATGGTTTTGCACATGCGCAATTTTTGTTGCTGTGTTCTTTCTTGCCGTGTATGGATGCGGAGAGGATGAGCAGGTGTGGTAATATCTTGTCGTGTAAGTGAAGGGAAACAGAGGGGGAGAGAGAGCAGGTGAGTACGCAAGAGGGAAGAGGAGATGAGTATTGTGCCGAAGGATACGATCCATGTCATCGCTCAGAGCATCGGCATCTCCAATTTGCAGGACGATGTGGCGGCGGCGCTCGCACCAGATGTGGAGTACCGTATGCGTGAAATCATGCAGGTAGGGTGTGCGTTTCATGTTTTCTCACAATTTTCTACTCCCCTATGCCAAGTATGCAGCCAATGTCCAACTCTTCCAAATTTTGTACAGGCTGACAAAAATTGTGACTTAGATTTGTTCCTCCTGTTGAACGCCCGTACAAATTTCTGCTCCAAAAAGCTTCGTTTATCCTCGGATCAAGACTGTATTTGAAACACTAAATCAACATATTAAAACTGTGTACTTGAAACCCTAACCTTAACTTGGAGGAAAAATAATGGGCGATGCCATATCTTTTTGGTCATCATACGGAGGTTTCTCTAACCTTCTGCAATAAATCTGCCAATGATAACTTGTTATGTGAAGAGTGATTAGGGGAGCCCTGACAATCAGCTCATATCAGATGAGGCAAATTTTCTCTGGAAACTAGCAAGTGGGAGGGCCTGAGAATAAGTTCAGATCAGATAATGCAATTTGCAAATGACTCTATGGTTGCAAAAATTCTTCATGTTTTGGGGTATGGTGGAACAGGAGGCAATTAAATGCATGCGACATTCAAAGAGGTCCATACTAACTACTGATGATGTTGATTCTGCCCTGCGACTTCGCAATGTGGAGGTAGTCAAGTACTTTCCCTTTTTAGACTTAGTCATGAATTTCAGTAGAAGGAGATCATCCCTTCTGAGCCATGTTAAAAACGGGCTTGACAGTTTGCTTTGGAAATTGGATTCAGTTTTCTTTTGTGTTCTGTGATGGTGCAGCCACTTTATGGATTTGCTTCTGGAGACCCCTTGCGGTTTCGGAGGCCAGTGGGCCATTCAGACTTGTTCTATGTTGAGGACCGTGATCTTGAGTTCAAAGAGGTAATTGAAAAGGGAGATGATCTTCCTTATGCCTCTAGATGCCCTTTTTCAATACAATTTTTGTTTTTACACACTTATGCCTCTCTCTCTCTCTCTCTCTCTCTCTCTCTCTCCCTTTGATTCTAAGGCTTCTTTTGATTATATAACGTGCCCAGTCCCCATGGCATAAGGACAGGCAAGGAACTACACTCAATCTGTGTCAGTGTTAGTGTGATGATATTTCACCCTTTCTGATTCACTAACTTGACCTTGATGTTTTCCTTTACTGCAGATAATTGATGCACCATTGCCAAGGGCTCCACTGGACACATCTGTTGTGGCACACTGGCTGGCAGTAGAGGGTGTGCAGCCTGCTATTCCTGAGAATGCTCCTATTGAAAGTAAGTCTATGATTTCTATTCGATTTCTATTTATTGACTCTGATTGTAGCAAGATCATATGTCCTCTGCTATGTGTTGTTTTTAAAGAGGTGGATGCTTATTCTGTTTGCTTACTGGTGTTCATCTCTTCTGTGGTGTGGTGTGCCAGATTTGGCAGTGCCACCAGAGACAAAGAGGGGGGATGCTCATGGGGGTGGTCCTCGGAAAGAGGATGATGGGGCCATTGAGGTCAAAATACCAGTCAAACATGTTCTCTCAAGAGAACTACAGGTGCATACTGGTGACATACATGCAGAATTGTTTTCAGTATTGATGAAGTCAGACTTGAGACGTAGTCATATGTTGAATATTTCTTCTTTTAGGAGAGCTTCAGGTATGTGGGGGCAAGTGCAGTTACAAATATTCACCTTTCTACAGAATGTGCATTCATTGATAGTTTGGGTTGCAGCTTTACTTTGAAAAGATAACAGAACTCATCGTAGCAGGGAGTGATACCTTGCTGTTGCGTGATGCATTCCTAAGTGTGGCCACTGACTCAGGCCTGCACCCCCTTGTACCCTATTTCACTCAATTTGTAGCTGATGAGGTATGTATCTGCCTCTTCTATAGCCTTTTTTGTGCTTGAGTAGCTTGTAGCATTTTGGATGGCATGTGCCTCTTTTCTGTATGAAAGAACAACCATATAGCCAGTGGTTCAGTGTGATGAGGTGTCCTGGGGCTGAAAGTGTCAGTTTGGCAGGTCACTCGTGGGCTTGAGGACTTCCCGCTACTCTTTTCTTTGATGCGACTTGTGCAAAGCCTTTTGCTAAATCCGCATATTCATATTGAGCCTTATGTAAGCCTTCTGGAGTTGCTCTTTTTTGCAGACATTTATATGTTTTGGAGGGCATTTCTGGTGTTGGATGTTGTGCCCCTGGTGCTTCACTTCCAGAATTGATACAATAGTTTTTTGAAATGTATACTTCTCTATTGACTGCTGGCATTCATGTGGAGAAGCTTAGAAGGTCATGGTTTTGATTGCCTGTGCCTGTGTTGTAGTTGCACCAGCTGATGCCATCAGTAATAACTTGCCTGGTGGCCAAGCGCTTGGGTGGTAGAGCTGTGGAGAATCATTGGGAGCTTCGTGATTTCACAGCAAGCCTTGTTGCTTTTATTTGCAAACGGTTTGTCTCTTCACTCCTTGTCCAATCTGCTGCTCTCTTAGTCTACCATTGATAGGCTATTGTTTCCCTCTTGCATGCTGGCAACATCATGACTGAGTCTTTCCATTGCTTCTGGAAATGCAACAGAAACTCTGGATTGCAGATGTTTGTATAGTTTTTGCCTGAAGTTTTGGGTGGATCATTATAATTTTTACACCTAATGTCAACAGCTGATGTAGTCAGTGGGGAGTCATGGCAGCTACTCACTGCTATTCATTATGAAGGTGATGGTTTGTTACTTTGTGACTGACCCTCATAAGGGTATGACGGGATTCACTCTCGTTGTGTTATTTTTTGTTTTGTTGGAACTGACAAGATGTTTACCTTTACAGTGGTGTTGTGAAGTTTCATCTGCAACTTCATAGCTATGTTTGTTTTTCTTGCTTCCTTTCTGTAGGTTGTGGATTTATTGACACTGAGTGCCAAATCTACCCAGGTTTCTACTTGATCTACTGAAAAGCCATAAGTTTAGTAATGTGGGTGAATCAATCACAGGTTTGGTCATACATATCAGAACCTACAACCACGGGTTACTCGCACACTTTTGCATGCATTTTTAGACCCAAAGCGAGCTTTGACTCAGCATTATGGTGCAATTCGTGGCCTGTCTGCTCTTGGCTCCCGTGTGGTATGTAGCCACTCCCTTGCAAGCATAATATAAATGAAACTGCTGTCATTATGTTATGCCAAGAATGGTGACAATGATATCTCAAAGCTTCCATGTAAGTATGCAATAAGTGCCCATGGGCATCAGTGGCATGATCCTTGAAGCAGGTCTGGTGTTGTTGGCTTTGGTTCTAGCTGCAATGGGCTGGGGTACTCTCTGACATGAAGAAGAATGCATGAATTGCAGGTGCGCTTGTTAGTGCTGCCAAATCTTGAGTTGTACCTCCATCTTTTAGCCCCTGAGCTTAGCCCTGAGACTCAACAGAATGAGATGAAGCGATATGAGGCCTGGCGAGTGTATGGTGCCCTACTGGTTGGCCCCTTATTTGCACTCCCTCCCATTTTCCAAGAGAAAGTGTTGTTGTCAGTGCAACAGAATACTGTGATGTAGATTGAATTATTACGGTGTTCTGAAGTAGGTTGCTAGTTTCCATGCTACAGCTATTCAGACCTTTCATGATTAGCATTTTGTTCAACTGAAAAGAAGATACGAAAAGAGGCAGTCTTTGATACAGGAGGGTTAAGCATTGGAAAGCAGAGTACATCCCTCTGACTTATGAGGCCTGCAGAGATTCATCTCCATGGGTTTCAGGATTGAATTTGTGGAACTTCATCTGTTCAGCACCCAAAATCTCTACATTGTTTCTAATTCTCTGCATAGTCTGCCTATTACAGAATGCTTCAGGAGCTTGTGTGTATGAGAAGGTGAAGGCCCATCCTTATTCTTTGCCAACGGTGTCAACCTCAACACTTCCAAAGATTGTGGCAGACACTGGTGAGTGTTGCACTGATATACATGTCTGTGCAGAGTTGTCTGAGCCCAATATTTGAACTTCTCTTCATCATGTAATGCATTCATGTCAAACTGGAGTACTGTGTTGTTCCTGGATTTAAGGCATTTGTGTAATGATCCTTGATGTTCTATGCTTCTCACAAAAAAAAATCCCTGTAGCCAAAGCTTGCATTCTGCTACCCACAGGAAGCTTGCAAGAGCCTTAAAGAACTCTCTCCTAACTCCTGCCACATTGCAAGAATGAACTAATATCAGCTATTTTTTCATGTAGGCCTACCATCAAAACAGCTTGAATCACCAATGCAGATCTCACCATCAAGAAAGAGATCAGCAGGTACAGACTTGGGGCAACCCTCCCAAAAGAAGTTACATGTGGAGAGTGGCCTGCTTGCCGGTGATGCAACAGGGTCAGTTACAGAGGGAAGAAATTTTGATGGTGGGGAGGGTAGCAGTCAAGCAGAAGATGTTGATGGAGGTAAATCAAGGGGTGTAGAGTCAGGATCAATGGATGATGGTGGCAGAAGGTTGGGTGTTGAGGCCAACAGGTCAAATGAAAGAAAATCATTTTCGTTGGCAGAAGCATGGAAGGAGGATGTAGATTTTGGGTCATTGTTATTGTCACTGGTTGATTTGTTTGGGGACAGCATGCTTCCCTTCATACCCACAGAGGAAATGTCTCTATTTCTATAACATTTTTTCTGCTTTGGAAGTGAATCCCCAAGCTGTAGTGGAGTGGAGTGTCAAAATCTACAGTGATTGGATTGTATTCCAAGGTTCTGTTGTACAAAATCAAAAGTGCTACTTCTCAGGACCTTGATGCTGGCATCTGCTCAGCGATGGATTTGCAGTGTGTCATTTTTAAAGTCCACTCCTAGGAAGCTCTGATGTCTCCAAATCTGTGAAATGGAATCCATGAGATTCTCTCTTTGGAAAGCAAGCGATGGGAGAGAAGGTGCAGATGCAGCTTGCATCATGGACATTGGAAGCATCAAACAAAACCTTTGATTTTTCTACCATAGAGTGCAGCCAGGTTTGCATCTTTGGAAGCTGCAGCCCACACCAAAAGAGATAGTGGTGGAGCACAAGATGGATGTATTGGACTTGGCTGCATTGGAAGAGTTCATTGATATCAATACTCCCTTGCAGTGGAACATTTACTGTAAGTCTGGTGATTTTTTAGGGAAGAGTACATTCCTGATTGATTTTCTATTGTGATGGTCATGTTTGCTACATGATGCCATTTTTGGTGTACATTTTTGTGAAAGGTTTGGAACTCAAATCAACTAATTGAAGTGAACACTTCATCATCTTTATTACTTGAAGTCAACAATATAGAAATGAACTCTCATAGTTTGTTTTGTTTTGTCACTTGGAGGTCTCCCAAACACAGGGCCCCTGGCTGTGTTCTTGATACCATTGGAAAGCCCTTTGATGAGTAGGGGTGTGCAAAGGTGATTTCAGAATGATAAGAGTTGAGACCTGCAATGCAAAGGAGCTATTGAATGTTGACTATTTTCATCCCTGAAATTTCGATAAAAGATTCTGGGGAGATTGTGGCTAATATAATTTGACTTTTCTGTTAGTGTTTTTGCTGGCTATAGTGAAACCAGGACTAGCATGGCAATGGTGTAATGGTAATTGGTGAAATATATAATTTAATTGTGATTATTACTGTAACTAGACTCATCTTAGGAGTTTGATCCTACATGGGAGGAAAGCATCAGGATCCATAAGACAAATTCTCACTTTTTGCTCAGATGTGGGTGTTAAACTTGATCTCTATTTGAGAATCTTCAACCAAACCATGGCCATGAGTGTGCAGAAGATGAAGTTCCTAAATCCACTCAAAAGATGGGTGTAATCTGGAGCTCTACTGAAGCAACAAACAATGTGTGAACCAAAAGCATTTTGTGCTGGCCCTCTCTACCAAGGTCTTAATCTATGTCCACAGAACAGAGGCATTATTTGATCATATCAATCCTGAGACATTTTGTGGGGCATTGCAAATGAGTTTTACTTTTTCAGAATTTGAATTGATATTTGAGAAGTTTTTTGTTTAGGGATGGCTTCTTTTTGGGACTAAAAAGGAAGAGTCCAACTTAAGGTACGACTTGATTGAAATTTTTGAAGTTGTCTTGAGTCACTGCTTCATGGTCAACCTTGGATTTTTAACATTGTTAATAAGCTTTCAGATTTTGTTTCAAGCCCACAAAAAAGTCATCAAAATCATGCACAACTTTGGAAACTTTGGGCTTATCAGATTAGCTTGGATGGGAATTGCTATCACATTGGAATTTGGTATAGGAGTTTGTATAATACACTTCAATAAAATAATTATGCATGATAAAGTCTTTACCATAGCAATAAACTAGTGACAAAAATACACCAACTACAGATCATGGAATTGTATGAAATATGAAAATGTATTATGCGCAACCAAAACCAGAATTGAAGAGAAAAGTCATTGTAATCTGTGACCAAAAAACATATTAAATGTGCTATTGAAATTAGACATTAGAATGCATTTTCAGTCGCACATTGAAAGATATTTTTAACCATTTCAAGTTTTTAGTCACATCTGTAATATTTTAAATTGCACATTAAAATTCATTTTAAATTCTTCTTAGTTTCTTCAATTTCCTATAGATTTTGAATTTTAGGAACTTGCACAACATTTTCAGTCACATATTCAAATTGATTTTTATGTTTTGAAATGAAAGGGTAAGAGACGAGGAGGCAATGATGTTTAAGTATAGGAGAGAAGGGTCTGAAAATAGACCTTTCCGGATTTGAGATCTCGGCCCAAGACTGGTAGGCTGAGGGAACTGGTCAAAAATCAGGAAAGGTCTGGTTGTGCATCATCACCATGGGCTCACTCTTGAATCATGCTGCATATCAAGACACTTGTGGTGACAAACTGTTCACCTCAATGCCATAATTTCTCTCTTGCTTCCTCAAATTCAACACTATTTTTGTCTTTTGTGTTGAATTGTGTGTTGATTTGGGTGTTGGGTTGTTGTTTATGTCAGCCAGCTATCTATTAATTGAATCATCAAATTTTTAACATAAATGACCCTTCCTGACCAATCCTTATACTCCTCCAAATGAATCCCCAACACACACACACACACACACAATGCAATTGTCAATACCACATTGCCAACACAAAAAACTTATACTCAATGAGCCATTGTGGCCATCTACAATCTTTGGATGTTGCCACCACTAAATTTTAGAAGAGTTTCAAGTTGACAAGACTAAAAAACTTGAAATGTCTTGCTCTTGCACAACAAAGATTTTTTCAAATAATTTGTGTCAAATTTTAAAGAGATGCCCCTAGGTCTTAGGAGTTCCTCACAATCTCTTGCAAATGGGGGACTTTATTTTCAACAACTCAATGCACCTAGATGTAACTAGATGCATAAGGATTGGATATTATGAACAAAGGTTATTACGGGTTCAAGTAGGGAGACACAATCTTAATTAAGATTGTCACGGGTTTCCTTTTTGGAGGGGGGTCCTTGGAATATTGTCCTAGCTACTTCCTAGGATGGGTTTCTAATAGCAACAACCGTGTATAAAAAAGATACATGTGTGGATGAAGTTTAAGTTCTCAATACAGGGAAAGAGAGCACACTATGCTCTCTAATCCCAATTTTATTCACTCCATACTTATTTTGAAAACTTGTTAGAGGTTTTGAAAAACACATGATTAATGTGTTTTTAAACCAATTGTGCAAGACTTAAAATTGACATTTTGGAAAGGTTTGAACTAATGTTGGGCAGGTATCATAATTTTATGATACTCGTTGAGTTTGATTTTCACAAAGTAATTTACAAATGGGTCCAGTTCTCCCCCCAAAAAAATTCTAAAATTTCTATGCCAAGCAAGGGTATCAACATACTTATAAAAAAACCAAATTGGTTCTCACAATGCTGGTTCTCAAAATTTTGAAAAACAGCTGGTTATCTTTTGCTGGTTTTCACAAACCATATATCATTTCTTTTTTAATTAATTTTTTAATTAATTAAAATTAAGATTAAATAATTATTGATTTGTTTTCTTTTTTTAACGATAATTCTGATTTTTTGAAAAAAATCAAAATCAAAGGACCTCTAGTTTAAAGTTTTTGAAAGATTTCTAAAATAAACCATCATTTAAAATAAACTCTCCAAACATCATTACCATCTAACTTGGCCTACCATTAATAAGTACCTACCACCAAATATTAGCCCTCCCTTGGATCTTCCATCTCCCAAGGCAAAATTAAACTTGATAAACAAATTTTGATGTGTGTCTAGTGATAAAAGTGTCCTTTCTTGAACCTTAATTAAATTAAGTTAACTTAACACCATGCCTCCAAAGTTCAAACTCATGGTCCATGAATGATCAACAAGATCCAGTAAATAAAACATTGTTCCATTTTGTACAGAAACATAATTAAGTTTGATGCTCATAACTTCTTTCTCATTGCTTGCTCGTACTATTTTTTTTATGGCAGTTAAACCTTAAGACCTTGACCAAGGTAAGGGGTTAAGCCTTACCCAATTCTCAGAACTTTTTTGTTTTTAAAAAAAAAACCGGTTCTCACATCCGGTTCTCACACAAGTGAGAACTAGTAATTGGATTTTCAATCAGGGTATCATTTATGGTAATGCCCTAAGGGGATCAAACTGGGATGCTTGAATGATATTCGGGTGCTGTTCGGGAGTATTTGCGGTACCCGCCCAACATTAGTTTGAACCTTGAAGTGATCTACCCTTACCTTTCACATTTGATTTCTTCATTTTTGTCTCCAATTGCCATTGCACAACCTTTGAAATTGTAAACAATGTTGCTATTTTGGATAAGAGATCACCCAACCCAATGTTCAATTGACAATTTCAAAACAATGAATTATAATGCATGCTGATGTGACCACATGGAAGAATGGGTCTATCACCACAAGGTGATATATCCTAACACCATATATCAAACTAAACATCTAATGTCACTTTGGAGCATTTCAAGTATTTTCCAAGAATTACAAATATGCATGTGATCATGGTTCAAAATAGGTGCATCACTACATTTTCCAAATTGTGGAGGCTTATACTTTGTACAGATTCAATTTGTCATTGGACTTGGTTAATGATTTCATACATATCTTGTCAATATGTCTTTTCAAAAAGTTTGTCACAACAAAGTTTTCAAAAAGCTATTGTGGTTGATAATCAAAATTGAAAACTGCTTTGTTAGTCATTAGGAAAAGGGCATGAGACTTAGGTGTTTGATGGCCTTCTCACATCATTGATATGCCTGGATATTGGAAAGTAAAAAAATTATAATTTTTTTTTTCATGTACATCCTAGATTAAATGGGGTTTAGTGAAATGGCCCCATTTGCATAATAGGAATCATCTTGATAGATTGCTATATAATTCTATCACAATTGCACTTATGGGCGGACTAAAAAGTCTATATGTAAAGGATTCATTAAAAGGATTTGTTAGGGTCTAATTTTTCACCCTTAAACTTGTCTTAAGCCAATGCAATTTTCATAAATGATATTTGCTGATATAAAAAAACATGGGTCATATGACATTTATTGTTGTTACAATATTAAATGAAAAATATCAAATTATGTGAACATCAAAACCAACGAAAGGGATAATGAAATCACATATTCCACATATCATGTGCAAGATTGGTTTTCACAACTTTACATATATATCAATGTCATCTCAAGGCATGTCAATATTTCAATGTCATATTAACATTGTATCTATTATCAACACTAAATGTGGAAAATATTGTTAAATTGTTGTAAAAACACCAATCCATACATAGAAGGGCAAGTTTGTGATGAGTAGTAGATAGGTGAGGATTTAAGTTAAAAGAATTTGGACATCAAGCAATTTAAATCAATTTTTTTGAAAACTTAAATGATTTGGTTTTCATTTTCTCATCTTGATATTCCATGTTTCAAAAAGGCAACAACTTGAAATCTTACCGCTATAAAAACGAAACAAAACTCAAAATTGTTGTGATGGTAGGATTGAAGATCTATACATTTTCAATAATGGTTGTTACCATCAATTGTGTTGAACCATAGGAGTCATGTTAGTTTTGACGTGAACACAAATTGGCATCGTGTCGGTTTAGGCCTAGGTCAAAATAGTGACTTTTTTGTAAATGTAAATTAGTTACCCCAATGATGACCAAAAATCCAATCACCACAATTTTTTGGGGGATTGTGTTAACAAACCAAACTTGAGTCCTAGTCCATATGGCAAACAAGATTCAATTGCAAAAAAAAGTTCAAATGGTTAAAAATTTGGTAATTGAATTACAGTCATCATTTTGATGATCACATTTTTTTAAAATAAAAAATTGAATAAATTGATTAGGTGGACCTTGGTCCTTTTTTTTGTAATGATTGAAATTCATTGCAATTTTTAAAAAAAAAATCTTGATGCAACTAAATTTTGACCACCCATCACAAACTTGGCATCTCACAACATAGTAATGAAAATCATGAAAAATTCATTCATTTATAATTTGTATGTTTCATGCACTAATATTGTGCATTGAAAACATATTTGACTCATGAATTTATAATAAGATGCAAAATTTGTGTGACATTCATTCATAGGTTTATACTTCATCCATCAACACATTTATTTGTGTGTTAAATGTGTTTTCATGACATGATATTCATGTGTAAAATGTATGAACCTATGAATAAACAAATTGTGTATAATTTTCATTATTAATTCATCACATGCTAAATTTATGGTGGGCCCTCTCAATGATCAAGATTTAAAAATATTTTTTACAAAAAAAATTAATTTTGTTTAGGATTAAAATTCAATAACCACATGGACTAGGACTAGGATGTCCATAGAGACTAGGTCCATGTGATGATCTAAACTATCAAGATGCGACAATTGAATTTTGATCATCACATGGATCAAGGTGTCCATAGGGATCAAGACCTCAATCCATCTTTGTACACAAAAGGACCAAAACCCTAGTCCATGTGGCAACAAAATTTTAGTCCCAAAAAAATAAATATGTATTCTTGAAAAAATCTAGATTATCCAAATGTGGTGATTGAATTCCACTCGTATTTCAATAACTAAGATTTTTTTTGCCTACAAGTGTCTAAATATGGAGAATTTTTTCCAAAATTCAACGGAATAAGCAATAGAATATTCCCAATTCACTATATTTTTTCATCAAGATGTGAAAATTCACCACAAAAAAAACACCGATTATAACACCCTCTAATTTGGTGTCAAGGCTATGGTTATGTAATCTTTGCTACCACACAATTCTCTTTAATGGTTTCATCTCATTAGGAGTGATGGTGAGCTTTGTGACTTTCAATGAATTTGTTGAAGCTTTTCTGGTTGCACTGATACTAGCGCCCTGTTGCTGAGGTACTAATGAAATTTGAAGTCTCTCAATTCCATTGCTTTATCAAAATTTCTCTCTCTCCAAGTTTGGTATGAATGCTAAGTCTTTCAAACAACAAAAGGTAGACATACTTCACATTGGAATGAATGGAATCACATGTTTCTACCTCACACATGCATGTTTCTACCTCACATGTGTGTTGTCAGCCAAGGCCTACTGCCAGAGGAAAAACCATATTCCATTGCAATGTGAAGATTCATGTTATAATCAGCAGTTCTGTCAGAGGAAATAATCATTCAAAGCACATAAGTTGTAATGAATGATTCAATATAAATGCTGATGTCTACGGAGAGGAATTCTTTAATAGACAGTCCTATGCTCTCAGTTACAAAGATCATCCCCAATGACTGGAAATAATGCATAAATCTGTAGAACCATGAATCTTGTCATAATGCCTATCCACCTTATTCTCGAATATGCTTTTCAATCCACAGTGAGCTTTCGGGTGTAAACAAGCAACTCATTGCTTGACAGTTCTACCCTTTATGGCAAGTGAAAACCAGCAATAGTTAAAATAGGAAATGTTCAAGGAAGTCCCCAAAAAATGAACTTGAAGCTCACAGTAACACCTGGTGAACATTCCTCAAAATGGCAGACCAAATGAAAAATACTTTCTTCCATAGTCCCTCCTTTCAGGTAGAGCTAATGAACTAGTCCAACAGTTGTGGGCACCATCATCCTAAAAGAAAGTTGAATTATTGTGAGAGGAAAGTTTATTCAGTGTTGATCCCACAATTCTGGTTCCAAGTATTACTGGCGTTCAAATCAGGATTCCTTTTAATTTTTGTGCATCTCAATCATGCTCTGGAATATGTTTTTTCCTGCATGCAAAAAGGAAGAAATAATTTGTACCCTACTCTGAGTTTTCAGACCCCTACAATTGCAAGCACCATCACCATAGAAGAAAGAGGTTGGACAACAATTCTAAAAGAAAGTTGAATTATTGTGAGAGGAAAGTTTGTTTAGTGTTGATCCCACCATTCTGGTTTCAAGTTCAAAGTATCACCAATTTTCAAACCAGGATTCTGTTGTACATCTTAATCATGCTCTGGAATATGTTTTTTTCTCTGTGCAGAAAGGAAGAAATGATTGCATTCTACTTTGAGTTCTTTAGACCCCTACAATGGCGGAGTGTCATCATGACAGATAAAAGAGTTGGACAACAATACTGTGAATGATATGTGGTATGTTGATCCTACAAATCAAAGTCAATCCCATACTCATGTATTGTTTTGAGGCCAAAGCTGCCAACAATCAAAAGGGACTCATGTGCTCCACCACTAAAACACCACTGCAACTTATGCTCTTTAGGAAGGATCTGCATCTTATACACTTGGCTGGTGTTAGTTCATTACATGACACAAAGATCGGTATGTGAAGAGTGGCAAGGAAAGCAAGCCTCAGTGAATTTTGTTTAGTGTTCATTGAAGCTCACAGGGGAGGATTTTCTTTTGGAGCCAGACGGTTAGAAGGGTTGAAGGTTTTGCATCTTGCTATGAATGAGCTGCAGTGAAGGTTTGACTGGTGTGGGTTCTCAAGGGGATATGAAGAGGACTTTTACCAATATCACTATACAGAGAATTTTGCCCACCTTTGTCCAAATCAATAGGTCACACAGATCTGATAATCCTTCAAGACTAAGCATTTTCATCTAGTTTCTTCAAAAGACTCCGAGAGGGTGCACAATGCCACTTGCCAATACAAAGGTTTTAAAACCTTTGAAAGTAACACAATAATAACAAGGGAGTGCAGTCATGACCTCATGAGAGTGCCTTTCTGTGTCAGAACACCACCTTTATCATGAATTGCAGTGACAAATGGCATGACTACCCACTGACTTCATCACCTCTTGACATTGGGTCTAGTTGAGGTTATATAATAGTCCACCCAGAATTCCCCAGTTTCTCTCACAATTCCAGAAGCAGTGGGAAGACTCAATCATGATGGTGGCTAGCAGACCAGAGACAAGAAGTTAATAGATGGTTGTAATTAAAATGTTATCCATAACATTACTTTCATCCTAGAGACATACATGTAAAATTTTGGGAATCTGGAACTTCTGGCATGAAAACCATTTTGCAGATCCATTGATTTGCACATAAGTCAGAAGGCAGCTTTATATCACATGCATTTTTGGGTGACATATGCAGAAATTATGAAGGCCCCTAAAAATTTCAAACCTGTTGAGATATCTTAGGAGTAATAGAAGTGCAGGGAGACTGTGGAAAAGAAAGAGAACATGCAGGATACGCACCTTGCAACTGAGGTAATAACTGTGCAAGATAGTCTTGAAAATGAAAATTAGTGTTGTGGCATCTCTTGAGAAGTAATACCAAGAATATGACCAAGAGCCATAGCCGGAATAATACTCCATTGAACAAGAGTCTCCACCGTAACCTTAATCAAGTCTTACTCTTAGTACAAACCATGGCAAATGATTCTCCCTGAATTATATTTACACAGATGTGGCTGTTGGAAGATTCTTTCTGCTCCTTACAGAGCCATTTCAGCCTGCAGAGCTGCAAGTTCATCATCCTCAGCATTCCTTTGTGGTGGGGCTCTTTGCACAGGGACTTGTGCTGGAGGACTGTAGTTCTGAACAGGTGGTACTTTCATGTGTGGTGTTGTTGTGGGCTGTAGTAGTTGCTCTTCTAATTCAGCACCTTCAAGTTCCTCCAATTCAGCCTCAAGCTCATCCTGCAAGAATTGTAGGTCAGTCAGAATTGTATTCCAAAATGACCCTGACTTGCAATTAGATAAGTCCCAAGGCAACCATGAGTTGCCAGAACTTGGATGCAGAAAACAACAATGCAAAAGACAGAAAGGACCTCATCAATGTCAGCTGCAGCTCCAATGGGTGTAGCGAGAGCCTCCTGGATTTGCTTCATATTCTCAGTCTGTTCATTGATCTCATCCATCGTCTTGTCGACATCATCTATATTTCTGTCTCCCCAAAGCCAAGATTCCATAAGCATGCATTACAGGCAACAAAAGGTATGCTGTCAAAAGGTTAGTACTCCCAAGAGCCCCTGATCCATAGATGTGTGACCCAGATAAATCAACAAGGTGCTACATTCTCCATAATATGGCCAATTAGGACACCGACACACATCCTGGCCCAGATGTTGATGAGATTGCTAGTCACACAGTATCAAAAAATAGAAACCTAGCTGTCACTACAAGATTTCATCAATATTCCACAGAGCAATTTGCATGGTGTTATCTGTTATGGTTCATGACCTAACAGAATCTGGGTCCAACTGCACTTACTTGAGGGCAACACAGGAATGAATGCTTACTCTTTCATGCAACCTCTTACCTCATCAGGAAAAAGCATTCCCATGAAATGGCTTCAATGTGTGAACTATCCAGCAGTAGGGAATTTTATCGCACATCTAGGTAAAGGTTTGAGTAGGTGTTGGGCCTACACTGGGAATATCCTACATGAGAGATGCATCCTAGCTAGGGTGGACAGACTAGATCCCATTGGAACTCTGAAATAAAGCACCCTATGTTCAACGTACTTTGGGATGGATTACTGCATGTGATAGTAGTTGTGAAAAGATGCATAGAGCCCACCTCCAAACAGAGGCAGTGCTCTCGCAGCTGAGGGGAAGAAAAGGTTCTCAATCATGCTTGTGCTGAGCTCAGCATCAAAGTGTCTGTATTCCTATTTCAACCCTACAAGATGCACAAGGACACTAGGCTTACGTGGCTTTTTGAATTGCTTTCATGGCTGTTGCACCACTGCGAAGAGCATCCACTGTTTCTGTGGTGGCCTTTGCTCCTTCCAGCATGATCATCTGCATAGCCCCCAAAGTGTCCCCAAAGTGCCCTTAAATGCCTATACCAGCCCTGAAGTGCTCAATGAAATTCTGTCGCCTGCTGACTCTGTTTGGAATTGGATCTTCCTAGATTTGGAAGTCAGCCAGAAACAGCGATTTAAATCTGCATTCAGAACACCATTAGATCCTTACCATGGGTTCTAATTCTAGTATACAATACGCTCCATCCAAGCTGGCCATGACGCTGGCCCAAAAAATGACACATAATTTCAAGGCAATCTTCACAATTAAACACTCCAATTCCAAAGTGCTAGAAGTTCCAATAAAAAATCCAAGCCAAAATTAGTCTTTTCCTTTTGTTTCTGGTATGAGGGTGACATTATATCAGAACCAAATCTTACCATGAGTTCAGCACAAGGTTCAATCTACCACAATTAATGTTGAGGAGTTCAAATGTAATCCACACATTGCTGATGACTTGGCTCAAGCAATGAATTGATCAACTGATCTAGCACCTGGTGCTGGCTTAAGTGTAACAACCAAGAGTAGAAAGGTCTTGAGGCAAGGAAGAGTCAAACCTGGTCATGAATGCGTAACTGGAAATTCCCCAGCTGCTCTACTTGTGTCTCATAGAGTTTTTTCTTTTTCAAGCACTGAATTGCAGCTGTCAAATCAAGCAAAGCACAAAATGACATGCCTCAAAATCCTGTCAAAAGCTTACTGGACTGCACTGGAAAAATGAAGGCATGATTGAACTGAATTAGAGATCCAGATCCTGAACATAGCAAACACAGAGAGCATGCTCATCAAAGTCTGACATGCCTGCAATTAGGGCAGCTCAGAATAGCCACAGAAGAAAATACCTCGCTTATTTTTAGCACGGGTATAGTCCCGTGCCTTCTCAATCTCCAAGGCTATCTTCTTTTGCAACAATTTCTCCTTCTTTTCCAACATTTCCAAAGTCTGCAAGCCCAATCACCAATCTCAACCCTTGTGAGCTCAAATGTACCTATTGCCATGATACAAAATTTCAAACTAGTAGATTATCCAGTTCTACAAGCTCTGAAAACTGGCTGTACATACTCCTGTACAAATAAGCTCAGATTTTTCAGATGCATTTTTTCCTCACTATTCACAAGCAAATATGTTTACCAAAAGGTGTTTTAAGGTTGAGTACAAAACTCATACATTTCACAAAAGCCATTGAAACATCCATCAGAATGGGACCTCCAGGGTTTGTGAATACAGAACATTAGCTACTGGTAAGTAATGGAAAGGAACATGTACACAGTACACATGCTAGGATTCAGAACAAGAAGAAACGGCATCCCTGCAAGTCACATATGCGACCAAGAATGCATCCAATTCACGTTCACCTAATCGGAGCCATCCCAGTTGAGATACATAAGCCAGAGACCTGATTCCTGGGCCGTTGAAGAGGAGGGGATATGGATCCTCATTTAGCTTCTTAAAACCAGAAATGGAATCAGAAAAAGAAAATGGTTGCTACACGTGGCCGGATAAACAAAACCCTGAGCTGTTCCGGTCGCTTGAATCCAATACGGAAATCCTGGTTACTTTGAAAAGAGAGGAGAAAAAAACAGGAGGGACGAGGGAAGAAACCTCATTGAGCTTGTCTAGAGTCGAAAGAGTGGACGGCACCGGCTTAGACCGGCCGAACACTCTGCCGAACATGATGATGCCCTCTACCCCGCGCGACTTGTCGAGCTCCGGCCGCAGCAAGTCCCTGAAACCCGCGGGAGACCCTAATGAGATCGGAGACTCCACAGCACAGCACCCAAAAAAAAACCCAGCGTTTACTATAGAGAAAATTGCAGACGACAGAGAAAAATCCTTGGAGAAAAGAGGACGAGTGCAACTAAGAGAAACGAACGAGAAGAAATCCCCCAGAAAGCGGACGAGGAAGAAACCACAAGACGACGTTCACAAGAGAACGAGAAGAATTCCCCGCGTCGCGGGGAAGACGACGGCCGTCCTAAGACCTAGATCCTTGCCCAAACTAGGCACCTAGGCACCTACACTATATCCCCTACTCCCCCGCTGCATTCTCAATCGCCGAAGGACATGAAGAAGTCAACTGGACATGAACACTCGAGTACATGAAATCCTTTTCTTTGGTACATGACGAGTAGTGTAATCCCCGACAGTTGTTTTTTGGCTTGCTTGGGGGGTCAATTTCGTGATGTAGCCAACATGGCGATGATCCATAGGAAGATTTAGCCATATCTGGCTACAAGCTAAATATAAGTAATTAAAAAAAAAATCTTCTATCCTTTTGGCTACATACCACATTATAGAAATCTGAAAAATAAATTTAAAAGGTCAAATTCTAGCTATTGAATTTTTTTTAAATCACTTGATTTTAGCACTTTTAATTTTTAATAATATTTTTTTCCGTATATATAGCCATAAGAATGGGCTGATGCCTGAGGAGTCAAGGGGGTGATTATTTTGGGAATGGCATGCTTCCAAGGTGTTATTTGACATAAAGCATTGGCATAATTTTTTTCCCATTATTTTATGTGATACTTGTTAGGTGATCTAGGCCATTATTAGTCAATTCAAATATGAACAAAGTTTTGAAAATTTTAGGCATAGTGGTTGAAATTATTTTCTTTGGGTAACAAAAAAAAATTGCCCCAAAAAAATTCCCACCATTCATACAAAGGTTTTATTTGGAAATGAATGACCCAATGTGCCATATATTTTGCAAGAAAAAAAAAAGGTTCAAATTTGTCATATCTAAACTATAGGTTCTAGTAGGTTGCCAAATTAAAGCATAAATCTTTATTTTTTTTTTTCTATTTTCTTCTCTAACATATAATCAAATTTGGTTGAGTCTTTTTTATATGGTCGTTACACCACATACCTCACAAAATTGGAAAAAAATCATTTATTTATTATTATTATTTTCTCTAACTAATTTTTTCATTATGTGCATATTATTATAACCTTACATTTGGATGTAATACTTAACATTTGATGAAAAAATGTCCACCCACTTTGGTCTCCAATTTGGTTATTTCAAAGGACAAGGAAGTTGCAAATATGATGAATGAAAAATTGACAAGAATAAACTCTTATGAAAGATGGGGGAGGTGTAATAAATTGTAGGTCCATAAAGAGAAAAAAATAGGTATGTGAGTTACATACATAAACAAAAATATATTTTTTCTATATGTATATCTTATATATAAATTCACTTGGTCTTCCCGTCTGTCTGTGACGTGACGTTCTACTGCATAATCATTTTTTATGTTTCTGTCCGTTCGTCCGTCTGACACAGGGCGTTCCGACTCGTTAACGGTCTCTGCGATGCCGATTCTGCAACCCCCCAGAAATGAGCCGCAGAGATCAATTCTCCTACG